>OGXA01002085.1_pt1 | contig 15152 bp, 16 predicted proteins | sample 1576171 | NCBI WGS metagenome assembly OGXA01 (sample SAMEA3541587, study PRJEB24748) | human gut metagenome | biome: human gut; feature: human-associated habitat; material: faeces | place: China | collected 2012 | reverse complement strand
TCGCACGGACCTCTGTGATCGATCATCTTGAAGTGTTTCATGTCGAACCAATAGTGCTGCTGATTCGCTTCTTGCTCATCTAAGCTGTAAGAGCAGTTACAGTAGTATTTGTTAATGTTTAATCTTTTCATAGTAGTCTCCTTACTTTAATTTGTGCCCATACCAAATGTGTATAGCGTGTTTACGGTCGTGATAATGAGGGTAACCGCCTTGTACACCCTTTGGCACACAATTTTTTTCTGCACCTAGGGCTACAGCTAGCGTTTTCGCTGCCACTTGTGAGTCAGCGAAGACTCCCCAACAGTTTTCATTACTTTTCTTAGCGCTTTCTGCATTCTGCCCAAGTTTTTTCAAATTGACATTTCTAGTGACATTAAAATCCAGCGTTTTATTTGTAACACCTAAAGCGCTCATAGTTTCTGCCCATGTCAATTTTGGGCCAAAAGTACATTTCTTGCCGCCTTTGTTCATATAACAAAATTGATATTCTCTAGAAGTAGACTTCCTTTTTTTAGGCTTTACATTCTTTCCTACTTGCGCCTCGCTTTTTTCAGAAGCTGCCGTAGCGATGATGACAATAAGGTAAATAACTAAAATTAAGACGCCAACACTTATTCCTATCAGAAGATATGTACACATTTCAGCAAGAGCTGCAACTAGTGCACCCAATGCGCCTCCACCGATTGCGACTTCCCCAGCCAAATAACCACTGGGGTCTTTGTGATTTAATGGAGAATTTGCACAATAAACATACAAGCTTAATGTATTATGTTGATCCGTTCCGTCAACGAATGCAAAAAAATCATCTGCAGAAATAAAGCGACCAAGATCCGGATCATAATATCTGGACTGCAAATAATACATACCTGTTTCAGAATCGTAATAATAACCACGATAACGAAGCGGGTTTGCAGTAGCCACAGCCAGCTGATCCGCATTGTCCGGTTCTGTTGTGTTGATTTGAAGCAATTTGCCCCAGGGATCATAGACATACTGTGCCAGCAGGTTACCCTGCGCATCAGTAATGCCAACAACATCACCATTTAGGTTGGTTAAATAATAATACTGAATATCGTCCAGTACAAAACCGAAAGGCGTACCTTCGTTGTATTGAAAATACAGATTCCCTTCCGGACCCGCTTGCGCCAGCAGCTGGCCGCCGATGGTGTCAAATGTAGTTTTGCCGTTAGCGGTCACCTTAGTAGCACGATAGCCGTCCGCGTCGTAGGTATAGGTATAACTCCCCTGCTCGTCCGTTACGGATTCCAACAACTTACCGCGGGTCCAGTTATATTGGCGCGCTCCATAGCCTGTCAGATTACCAACTTGGTCATAGGTTAAAGCCACACCGCCTACAGCCGTTACCTGATCCGGCCATTGGGCGTTTGTATAGGCATACTGTACAGAAATACCATCTTTTGTTTTTGAGAGCAAATTTCCACGGCTATCATAGGTGTAACTACTCTCATCTGCACCGCTGACACGGATCAACTGGCCATGGCTGTCATAGGTATACTGATTCCTTTCATCGGCAATCACATTACCATCCGCGTCATACTGAATACGATAGGTCTGGTCGTAATCTGTATACGCCTTATTGAATAACGAGCCATCTTCTTTTTCGGACAATGTGGCAAACAAGAAGTTATTCGAATCCGTCTCTACATGCTGAGTTGTGCTGCTATCATCGCCCACGGCAAGAACTTTATAGGTTCCGGCAGGTGAAGTATATGTAGTCGCATCCTCTGCAATGACTGTTTTGTAAGAATTACCGCTAAAGTGCGTTTCCGTTACAGTTTGTGTGTCGTCCTCTTTCGTTACCGAATATGAAAACAAATTCTTAAACAATGTGGTCTGACACTGATAGGTAAACGAATTCTCCGTTGATGTAATTGTATTGAGATGAGAAACCGCTGAATCCGTATAGCGATAGCCGTTCTCTACGGCACTAAACGCAGAACACAAAGTTTTGTCGTCTGCCTTTGCATAATCCAAGTCGCCGTTCTTATTAATGCGTTTTTCAACAACGGCGCCATTGGCGTAAGCGACTCGATCCACTGTCTTATCTGTGGTACACAATGCAGAATCCGATACATTATAGCCATAAGAAACGATTGTATTGCCGTTTACATCAACTTTAGCACATTTGCCATTACTTTGGTAGTAGTAATCGTAAATATCAAATGATTTTTTCTGCAATGTGCCGTTTTCAGCATAAGTATAATTCGTGGCGAGACCTAATTTATTGATTTCTTTAATCAAGTCGCCTTTTGAATTGTAAACATAGCGCTGACCAACATCTGTATTCGGATATGGCTGGGGCAGTACATCCGCCTGCGGATCGTAATTGCTGTTATCGATTTCCTGAATTGTACGACCGTAAGCATCATACACTGTACGCTGATATTCGCCGTCTGCCAACACCAACAATGTCCGCCCAGCAGCGTCGTAAGTATATGCTGTTTCGCTCTTACCGCTCTTGCAGGTCAACTGACGGCCAGCCAAGTCAAATGTACTCTCCGTGCTGGTCAAGCTGGTTGTGCCATCGTCTGCAGTCTGCGTTAATGTGGTTTTTTGTAAATTACCGTAAGCGTCGTACAGATTAACAGTAATAGTTTTACCGTCATCACTTATTGTTTTCGTATTCAGGCCACTCTGGTATTCATACTTGATGACATTCTTGTAGACCAGAGAATCATCATACTCCTCAGGCAAATCGCCGCTCTCTTTTTGATCTAACTCAGCTTGCAAAACCAGATTGCCAAACGCATCATAAACATAGTATGTTAGGCTGCTGATAAATCCATAAGTGTCCTCATCTTCGCTTCTTTCTACACATACAGGATTACCGGTATCATCATAACGATACGATACCCATTCATCATCCGTGTGTTGATAATTTATTCTGCCCTTCGTATCGTATGAATAGGTGGTTTTTGCTTCTCCAACCACCATCTCAATCAGGTTGTGCTTACTGTCATACTTATAGGTGGTAGCTTCTCCGCTTGAATCAGTGGAAGAAACCGGTTCGCCATAATCATTATAAGTAATGGACGATGTGGTTTCGTCAGAGGCAGACATTTGGACGGTATTTTTACTATAGGCATATTCTGTTACAAAACCATTATCCTTGGTGATCTTGCTAATGCGACCGAGATTATCACGCGCAATAGTAGAATAACCGATACGCGTAAGTAAATCTCCTGTGTAGGCATACTCGCCAAGAACAACGTCTGCTTGGTCTGTAACGCGAACTAAATGTGCACCACTATAGGCATAGTGTAGCGTCCCGCCCATTACATCTGTAACAGACAGAAGTCTTTCATTTTCATATCGCATAAACATTTGCCGACCGGCGCCATCTGTGACGGTTAGCAAATTCGCACTGTAATCCAGCGTAAATAGGTCGCCGTAGGCATTACTGATTTTATGCAGTTTATCATCTGCCGAGAAATGATAGTCTAAATGCGCACCACTAACAACATATTCAACGACATTTTGATCTTCAGCATCATAAACAACGCTGAGTTTGTAATCGCTTGTCTCGCTTACATACACATACTTGGTCTGCTTTACGAACTGCATCTGCTGCAAATTCGGCAACAAAACAGATACAGCTGCGCCGGAATCGAGAAGATTTAACCGGCTGTCGGTGGAAAACTGCCAGCCTAAACGATCGCTATATTTTCGCTCCAACGCAAAAGTCACGCCATTATAACTAAGCGTTAGATCTGTTTCATCGCAAGAAAGCGCAAATTGCTCATTGAAGTTGATTGGCAAGACAACAGGCTGTGACGCATTTGTTTCTGCATAAGATTTCTCATAGAAGCTGGTGTAAATCGAACTTTGATTTTTAGTTACTAAAAACGGCTTCTCGTACTTGATCCATTTTCCATATTGAGAAAACTTATAGTAAATATCGGACCCGGTAGTATTTGGATTAGGATTATATAAGCCGACTTTTCCGTTCTCGCAGTACACCTGCGGCGCATAAAAATCATAGTGTTTTACTGCGGAAACATTGCCTACATTGTCTTTGACAATAACAGATAAGAAATTGAGCGAATCCGTTGAGATACTGTATTGATTACTATCCTGCCAGCTAACCCCATTATCGAAGCTGTATGCCGCTATACCGGATTGCTCATCTTTAGCGAGCACGGTAATGGTCGTAGTACCGTCGTTATCCAAACGATCAACAGATTGTATCTCCGGTTTTGTGTTGTCGATATGATCTACTACAACGGGATCCAACGACAGGATATTACCGGCAGCATCACGGAGATCAACATAATATGTGCCATTTTTTGTTACAGTCTTACTTGCTTCTCCTTGCCAGTTGTATACATCTTTCTCCAACGAGAAGCTATAGGCGGAATCCGAAAGGCCGGATAATGCATCGGAGGCAACCGCAGTAATCACTTTTTCTACGGACCAAACATCCGGATCTTTTAGTGTTGCTGATCCTGTCGGTAATGTTTTATCCACCGAAAGCGAAACAGAGACAACTTCTGATTGGTTACCGGCAGCATCCTTTGAGGCCACATACAGATATGGCGCCTCTCTATCCACAGTAAAGGTCTTATCCGTTCGCCAATTACGCTCCTGCTCGGCATATGAAAAACTATATGCCGCAACACCGGAGCCCTGATCAGTGGACTGCGCAGATACAGTTATATCCTGGTTTGTCCAACCCGCAGCGTCCAATGTAACTTGTGGAGCAGACGGCTTAGATTTATCTATTTTTGAGATATTTACTGTGCCGACCGAAGCCGGGTGACCTACTGCATCTCTTACATATATATATACTGTTTGATTAGCAGAAAAGGTCTTGTAATTCTCTTTTTGCCAGTTGTAGCTATCCTTAACTGTAGAAAAACTATACGCAGAAGAATGCAGTCCGCTTTGCGTATCTTTTGCACCTGTTACTTTCAATGTGACATTTGCATTTGTCCAGCTTGTCGGATTTCCAGTTACAGTTCCAACGGTAGGTGCCCGCGTATCAATTTTTGTAATATTCTGCGTAGACACTAACCGAATATTTCCAGCTGCATCACGAACATATACATAAATTGTATCGTTGGCAGTGAATGTTTTGGTGTTCCCTTTCTGCCAAGCATACTTACCTTTTTCAGTTGAAAAAGAGTACGGGGTTGCATGTAGACCGGAACCGCCTGTTTCGTCCTTTGCACCATTTACAGTCAATGTAACTTTATCTTTTACCCAAGAAGTCGGATTACCACTGACACCGGTAACTGTCGGGGCAGTGGTATCGTTTGTATAATTAATGACCGTATAGGGCCGCATGGCAGAAGTGCCATATTGTTTAGAAGCAAAAGCACGCCAATTGTAAACATCTTTGCTTTCTTCCTCGCTGATGAATACAATTCCGTAGTTTTTAGAAGCGCCATTCGCCCACATTTGGACCGCTTTTGCAATGTTGAATTTGTACCAGTAAGCATTACTGGAGTCGTCAGTAGATTTGCTGTTGATATTTCGCCGCGTCATTGCCACATTCGCATGGTAACCGGGACGAAGATTCCAAGTAAGCTTGCCTTCCTCCCAGGCGCCTTTGACTAAATATGGTGTAACATAAAAATTGGATGTGCGGCCGGTCGTTTCACGCTGCCAATTGTAAGCGCTGTTGATCTTAGCGCCTTTCTTGATACTATCCGGCATGGTAAACATATTGTATACCTGACCGCGACCATATTCTTGGGATTTACCAAAACAACAAGTGGCTTCTTTACCATAGCAAACATCTCTGCAAGCCGCAGCGCTATAAACGCCTGCGTCTCGATAGTTTGCAATATTTGCAGTCACCGGGTCGATGGTGACCGGGTAGGCTGTATGGTCGTTTTGCAGCCAATCTTTGCTGACAGAGACGGTCAAAGTATAACTATGATCACCGGTCTGCTTTAATTGATAAGAACAGTCCGTATAATGATCGTTTTTATCGCCCACAACATATGCACTATCATAGGCGAATGGTGCAGCAAAGGTCTGCACACATTTTCCGTCGCTGTTTTGCAGCTCCACTGTACCGTCCTTTTGCAAAACGGCTGTGCATTTTTCTGTTGTCAAACGAAACGCAAAATCCGTCTGCCCAGTGAACTTGTCCAGGGTGATCTCATCTTTCACTCCGTTAAGCTGTGGATAAAATTGCAAAGCGGTGCTGTCACCGTAGGCGTTGGCATAAGAGAAAGTCTCGAACTCCTCATTCAGGCTGACAGAAGTGTTCTTCTCCCCTATGCTATCGGTGTTACCCACAGGCGCAACGGTATAACTGCCGCCGTCAAACTGCACCAGCACGCCCTGTGCAGCCTGCTGTGCAAAATGGATGCGGTAGTCGTTTTGACCGTTGGTGTAAGTATAACCTTTGGCTTTTAATGCTTTGTCAGTCTCTTTTACAACGGAAATATCTTTCGTCTTCAGATTTCCGTTCTCATCGGTAAAAGAAATCGGCTCGGAAAAAAGGTAAACCGTGTTGGAACCGTCTCGATTTTCCAAGTTAATGGTATGAGGATCAGCCAACATCGCGTCTTTATCAACGGCGATAGCGCCGGCGGTGTCCACATATTCCGCTGCGTAGGCAGACAGCATAGACTTGATCCCAAGCCAATCCTGCAATCGAGACGAACCAACGGTCAATGTTACCAGCGTGCCAAATGCCAAAATCACTGACAAAACAACGCTGAGTACCTTTTTCCATGGCCGATGGGTTGTCATATTGGTTTCATAGAGTTCACTCATAGTCTCTCCCCCTTTTCTATTTTTAAGCTCTCTAATCTCACCAAGCTTAGCATAACATAAAATTAGTCTAAAAAGCAACCAACAATTTTGGCCGTTATTGTCTATTAATTGAGCTAAAAATATATTTTGGTTATCTGGGAAGAAATGAAATTCAAATAGTAGCATAAGAAAAGCAGCCACTGATCATCAGCGGCTGCAATCGAAGTTAACTTTATAATTTTGAGTAAAATCATGCAGCCAACCGTTCGCAAAGCTGGGGCCAGTCGTCCGCATGCACTACAATGTGATTTCGAACAAATCTTTAATTTTGCAAGATAACGCCTGTGCCAATGCGGCCACCGTATCTGCCTTCGCTATATTGATATTCTTGCGCCTTTGTTCGTACTGTTGTATTGTCCTTAAAGGCACTTTTGAGTATTTGGCAAGTTGGCTTTGTGTCAATCCGGCAGCAATTCTTCTTATCTTTAAGTTGGAATCCGGATTTTTCTGCGCATATAGACGATCCAAACTGTCAACAAACTGCATAATATCCATTTCGTGATATTTGGGATACATTTTTACAATATCTTTAATTGAAATAAAGGCATTGATTTGTTCAAATGATAAGGCAGTGTACCACTGATAATAAGCAAGTGCCCACCCGGTCCAATATTCCGGACTTCTGTTCATAGCAAATTTCGGCTCGGTATCGCTGTTTCCAACTATATCATAAGCCAATTCTACGCCAGATTTACCTGCAATCAAAGCCGAGCTTCCTGTCTCAAACGCTTTGGCAAACTTTGACTCACAAAACAGTGTATAAAAATCCTGAATATTGTACTTTAAGTCATGCACAGCAAAATCCAGCATTGTTCCTAACATTGTTCTTGCTTGTTCTAAATATGTTTCATCGTAGGCGTGGATCATCTGCGGTCATCCTTTCATCCAAGATTTGTGTAATGTATAAATCCCCTCTTTGTCTTTTGTTCCTTTCTGCATCGAAGTATTCTCGGCGAGCTAATTTGTCACGACTTTCCTTTTGTGCAAACCATGTGTCAGCATCAGCGTAGTGATTATCTACATATTTTAATAACGAGAATGCCTTTTTGCTTTTTAGTACAAATTGCTGTCCCAAGTTGCCAAATTTCATTGCGTTACTTAATTGCCTGTAAGAAATCATGCCGCTTAAAAAATCCTGTGCAAAAGCAAAATAACTGTCGTCGGCTCTGTATCCGACAATCACATCATAGTCTTGATAATTCACGTGAAAATTATGCAAAATATACTCTTTTGCTTCTACCGCAAGAGGTGTATTTACAGTAAAGCGCCTGTTTTCTAACAAAACAGCCAGCCAATGCAAAAAAGTAAAATGCTCATCATTCAGATCTAATATTGATAATTGTGTTTCGTCAATTTCATATTGATTTGCATATCCATTGCGCTCCAAATCAACCGCCCATTCCATAGCAAGATCTAAATCCTCTGTGCAGTAGAAACCGAGCCCATAATCGTTATACTGCTTTCCCTTTCCGTATACAGAAACTTTGACAATATCTTTTGAACCATGATATAGCGTTTTCATATTATCACCTCACACCAATATTATACTCCCACAGGCGTACCTTGTCAAACTTTCTGTAGATACACAAAAAAGAGCTCGCTTTGCAGCGGGCTCTTTTGTTTTGTTATTAACCTACATACTCACAATACACGACCAAATATCGCGTAGGTGCCTTTGCAGCGCGTCTTTCTTTTTCGGCAACAATGGATGCCTTTAAGCCGTCAATTCGGGCGTTGAACGCATCCAGTCGCTTCTGTACTGTATCAGACAACATATTGTTGCGACACACTGGGCAACTGTTATTGTGAATGTAGTCTTTGTTGACTTTTGATCCACAACGCTTGCAACTAATATACTTGGCCTGCAAATTCTGCACATTGTGTGCATTGTAATATGTATTTCGCTTGGAAGTTTCATCTTGAAGTCGTTTCTCCAGCGTCAGCAACCGCTTATTGTTCGGCAGACTATCTGTATCGAGAAAAGGAATATATTTCTGATACGGACGGCGAAAAGCTCCATAACTTTTTTGGTACCATTCTTCTGCTGATTGTAAGTGCTTACAACAACTTTCAGGTGGATAAATCGGTGTGATATTACCAATATCTTCCCCCATATTTGAAAACTCTTCAAGGTCCGCATTGTGTCTCACCCGATCAACGATTTGTGCTCTCGCTTTTGCAAGGGATTGTTGACTGATCGAGTCAATAACGAATTCTCCCCTAATCCAACTCATTGTTTCTCTCCTTGTTTTTATGTGCTAAAATAGCTTCTCGCACAGCGTTTGCGCTGCTATCTGGATTCAAAAGAGACTCACAACCCAATCCATAGTGCATGGGGTCGAGCTCAATTCCATTATTTTCAACGAAATCCGAAACAATGCAGTCATAATCCATGAATTTGTAGGCCGCATTTGTTCGTTTTCGCAACGCTTCATCAATGTATTTTGGAATACGCATATTTCTCTCCTCAATGGCCCACATGGTCTACATACAAGATGATACATGGTTTCCAGAACGCATCGTACTCAGCAACCTTATGTTTCACGATAGAGTCAAACTCATCGTCGGTGAGCTTATCATACTGTTCTTCTCCTTCGAGAACAGTATAGACATCATCTTCAAAATCATCTCTATCCGTATAGCACCTACATTCGTCAATCTGTTGCGCGCAGTCGAGAAATTCTCCCTTTGTTGCGCTCACATAGTTGCAACTCATATAGGTATAGTCGCCTGTATTTGCGTCATCTCCTGCAAATACCACAATAGGCAAATCCGGGTTTTCTGCCATGAGTCGTTTAAGCTCATCTGCTGAATGCAATAGGCCGCTCGGTTTTCTTTCTTTTTTAGTCATTGACCTTATCCTTTCTGCATTTGTACAGTTCTCTCCAATAAATAAAATTCATATCTAATGTAAAACCGTACTTTTCCCAACGCTTCATATCATTATTATATCGACAGACAAGTGAATCTCCAGAATCAGACAGCGCAATTACGTATTCATCGTTATTTGGAAGTTTGTCGTTTACACTAATCCAACCGTTATCTGTTAAAATGCTGTCATCGTGGCATTTTAAGAAACGGTTAATCAGTTTGGTGTCGTGCAGAACTTCCGCAAAATTTAAGTTCATTCTTCTACTCCTTTCCAGTTTTGCATATATAAGCATTGATTATAAGCAATCGATTTCAATATTGATTTCATCTTCTCGCTCATCATCAACAGCTACATAACAAATTCCGTCAATGTTCGCAGCAAGCTGGCAGCAATCCAAATCGTCCCCATTTTGGAAACGAAATCATCTCGTCCAATTTCGATAACCTTAAAATATCGTGCCATTAATAAGTCTCCTTTCTATGTGCTTCTGGCAATGGTTGCCAGTGTGTTACCGTTTATCCTACTTTCAATTCATTCATCGATTCGCTCGCAATACAATTCTTCTGCGAATCCGTCCAATTCGCATCCACCGCAAACTCCAACTTCTTCAAGATAACTATCGCTTTGGTCAAACATACAGAAGTAAATAATTCGACCGCTGTTATCTTCGAGAAATTTCATAAAATCGCAATTAGCACAATCGTGTCGTTTTTTCATTATTTCTCCTCAGTTCTCGGGAGCTTGAACTTGTCTCTATTAAGAGTCATCATAGTTCCCACCTGTGTACAAATCTCATTCCATCTGCTCTCAAAGCTTCCAGGAAATTCCACAGGATCTGTATTTTTAAGAATATTAATTATACCAAGCATATATGGAACCGTCATCTGCTCGTTAAAATTCATGTCAGGTAAGTCAGGAAACTTAAGATTTGTACCCCATATATTAAAATTATCGTCCATCCTTATTCTCATATCTGTCAATCCATTGTTATATGTAACAGTTTTACCATCTTCCATATAAAGATATAATAATAATGTTTTTATATCTTTTAAATCTTTGATTCCATCAATTGATCTCATTCTATAACACCTTTCTTTATTTTACCGAGTTAATCTTCAAATCTCGCCCTCCATTCTCGGCGGGTCAGGCAATGGTTGCCAGTGCGTTACAAGGCGATACTTGTAATGCGCCCAACTATTTCTTCCCGGAGTTTTAAGTGCACGATAGCTATCTATATCGACATCTACTTCATTGTAGTGCACAATATCCCAACGAGCAGGGTGATAAGCCACAAGGTATTGTCCATTACAATCCGGCAGCCTGTCCTTTACACTGATCCAGCCGGACGGCGCAGCGCAAATTTTGCACTTAGCCAAAGGCACTCTTATTACCTTGCTTTCATCAATTCCACAATGAATTACAAGCAACACTGGAATGACACTTTCGTGTGTTGTTTCTTTGGTTGACCCACTGAGCAGAGGAACGTCACAGTAAGTGTTGCTTTCAATCCTTGCTACGACTTTGTAGATATGTTCCGCTTTGCTGCATCCTGTTGGAATTGTGCAATATTTACCGAACATATCTTCATTTACTACGAACTTACTCATTTTCATTCTCCTTCTTTTCGTTGTTGTCGCCATACCTGGTCATTAGAGCGGTTAGATCTTGAAGATAGATTTCATAATTAATAGGCCTTTTACCCAAATCCAACGCTTGACCACACTTTGCACAGTATGGACTCATACCAATAATTGTGCCACACATCGGGCAAACCATATTATCGTTGTCCTTGATTGGCATTTTAGGGATTTGCTTCTCGAGTGCCCAAATTGCAACATCTTCTTCCATGAGTTGCATCGCATCTCGTCTACGCTTGAAGTATGCAAGTGCTTGTTCAACTCTCACTTTTACTATCCTCCTGATCTTCCAAATAAACATCAATCGCATCCACCAGCTGATCACAAAGACTCAAAATTGTATATGTGTTTCCGTCCTCGACCGTAGTGTCTGAAACATCAGACGCAAGGCTTCTCAAAAGGCTCAGCATTGTATATGTGTTTGCGTCCTCAACCGTGGCGTAAGAAACACCAGACGCCAGGTCTTTCAGTTTTTCAAACTTCTTATTCATGAAAATCTCCTTTCAAATTTATAACTTTTCTGTAATAAGTACAAAAAAGAACAGTCATCGCAAAAAGATAACTGTTCTTAAATTAACTTATAGAATAATTATATCACATTTTACTTTGCGCACAAAACAACAAAAAAGAGAAGCCCGAAGACTTCCCCTTTTTAAAATTATGATCGAAAATTTGTAAAACACAATTGACACAAATATGATTGTACTTTTGCAGTAAATGTTGTATAATAAAGTTGTATAACAAATAAGAAGTCTGTTATAAAAGGAATTTTGATTATGAAACCGACAAAGGAAACAATCACTGCAAAAGGGCTTAAAATTGGTATTTATACCGAGGATTTTCAAAACGAATTTATTTCCTTAACCGATATTGCAAAATACAGGAACAGTGGCGATCCCCGATTTGTTATCCAAAACTGGATGCGCAATCGTAACACGGTGGAGTTCCTATCTGTATGGGAGGAACTGCATAATCCTGATTTTAACCGTGTGCAATTCGAGGCGGTTAAAGAGGAGGCTGGCTTGAACCGCTTTGTTATGACTCCAGCCAAATGGATTGAACAAACAAATGCAATCGGTATTGTTTCAAAAGCCGGAAGATATGGTGGAACCTATGCTCATAGTGACATCGCAATGGCATTTGCTTCTTGGATTTCTCCTGAGTTCCAGTTGTATATTATGAAAGATTACAGACGGCTGAAACAAGATGAGAATAGTCGGCTGTCGCTTAATTGGAACTTAAACCGTGAGCTTTCAAAGATAAACTACAAGATACATACCGATGCAATCAAGGAAAATCTTATTCCACCAGAACTAACACAAGCTCAAAAATCCTTCACTTATGCTAATGAAGCCGACATGTTAAACGTTGCCCTGTTTGGTATGACTGCAAAGGAATGGAGGAAAACCAACCCCAATAAAAGCGGCAATATTCGTGATTATGCAACACTCAATCAGCTTTTGGTGTTAGCCAATACGGAAAGCTACAATGCTATTCTAATTAATCAAGGTATTACGCAGCAGGAAAGGTTGGTTTTAATTAGAAATTTGGTTGTCAAGCAGCTCAAAGCTACAGAAAAAATCACGCTTTCAGAACTTAAACAGTTAGAGACAAAAAATGATTAAAAAATTACGCCGACAGAGATTTTATTCCTGTCGGCGTTTGCTATTTCCCAAAATTGAAATATTTTTTGTTTTTGTAGCCTGATATGGTTGTTATATGAACGTGAACCCTGTTGCACGATTTCGAATGTTGTTTATCATTTTATAAAAAAAGAAAAAAGAGAAGTCCGAAGACTTCCCTTTTTGTTTTAACTAAAAATTCTCGGCATCATCGAATAATTCAATGTCAGATTCTAAATCTAATTCGTCAGAATTAGTCCTTAAACTCACACCGTAACATCTTCAACGCGCAATTCATTTTCAGGTATCACAAAATTTGGTAAACCCGCTACTGCCATCAACGCGCTTGTTGTTGATTGCAAATACGGGAATAGCCTTCTGGACACTTCAACATGAACCTCTTTTTTATCATCATGCTTATCATAAGAAAAAACTCCAGAAATCACGACTTCAACATTAAACTGTACATTTTCTCTGTCAGGAGACATCTTCAGCGTATATGTGCAAACACATTTTTCATTTTCTTCATCATAATTTACATGAGAATTAACATTTGTTTGTATTTGAAATTCCTCATTGGTATCAATAATAGAATTATCAAAAATCAATTTAGAAATTTCATAATCGAGCAAAATCGTCTTAACCATTTTTCTCTCCTAATTTATCTTAGCAACAGGATTAAGCCTTATTCTATTTTGCGAAACACTGTTAGTTGTTGATGATACAAGATTCAAATGAGAGATACTATTCTCCAATCTTGGAATAATTTCTTGAAGTCTAGTAACAAGCGAACTGTCTAATCGTATTGCTATACTTTCATCATATGATTTAGATGTTGAAACAAGTCCAAGTTTTTGCTTTATTGCCTGTTGTAATACTTTGGAAAAATTAATGCCCTCTCTTTCAGCTAACGTATTTAACCATTGTGGAATTGTTAGAGTCTTTTTTATAGCTTTTACGCTATTGAGCTTAGCATATTCATCAATGTCTAATAAAACAAAATTTACAAAAGCATTCTTATTTTCGCATGAGCAATTTCTTGAAGGAGGATTGATTTCTTCTCCATCTTCGATAGATGAAAGTATCCATCCTGATGCAGCATCTTCGGCCATCTCTAAAGCCTCTTCAATAGTATCACCTTGAGTTATACATCCTGGTAAATCAGGAAATACAACAGTATATGTGTCTGTCGTCTTATCTTCATAAAAGACAGCAGGATAGACTAATTTCATAAAACATTCCTCCCATTATACTCAATCAATTCCAGCTTGTTGTCGTATAGATTTTTCTGTTAATGCATTTAATTCCCTTCCTTTATGAAAAGGAATAGTGACCTTATTTTTCTTTATAGGATGTTTATATTGTCTGTGACTTCCTTTCTGAGAGTATAGATACCATCCATCACTAAACAATATTCTTTCCATTTCGGAAGGTTTTAATGGCAAGTTTGCACTTCCTTTCCGTACATACACGTATTACACGTGTTTCCATTACAATTATACGCACATTTATTAACAAAAGTCAATAAACAATTCAATTTTTATAAATATTTTTGGCTTTATTGGGCGGTTTGAGCAAGAAGCCGATTCCATTGTTTAATATCATCTCTCACAACGAGTCTTCTGCTATCCTCGTCAAGTTTATTGAATGAATCGGCCGCCTAACTCACAACTAAAGTCACGAGAATGCGGTTGCCAATTTATTCAAGAGAAATAAATATTCGAGCTAATTGCAAAATCGAAGCAAATAAACTACAATTTACCCGCTTGAGACGTCAAAGAAAAAAGAATGTGTTATACTTAACCACAACATACCCTACAAATCAAGAAAGGATACCAATAATGAAAAAAAACAAAATTACGAACTGGAACGAGCTGCCGGTTTTGCTCGATGTAAAAATGATTGCTTTAATTTTCGACGTCACAGAAGTAACGGTCAAGCATTGGATCAAGGCAGGCATTTTGCAAGGACGCCAGATGGGTCGCAAATGGTACTTTGAAAAAGATTACATTCGTTCACTTGTTTCTAACGAAAATAGCAAAAGTGCCGCGTAATGCATAAATATAAAATTGTGCGCATAACCGTACTTTGTAAATGATTGAAAAGGAGTGGTATACATTTTGGTATACATTTTATCGTAAAGTAGGGTAAAATAGCGTAAAATTCGCACAAAAGTGTTCATTGGAAAAGGGCATAAAAAATCCCCTAAAATAGCCAAAAATCGGCGAT
>OGXA01002072.1_pt1 | contig 15222 bp, 18 predicted proteins | sample 1576171 | NCBI WGS metagenome assembly OGXA01 (sample SAMEA3541587, study PRJEB24748) | human gut metagenome | biome: human gut; feature: human-associated habitat; material: faeces | place: China | collected 2012 | reverse complement strand
CTGCCTGAAGCACTTCCCCGGCCACGGCAGCACGGAGGCGGACTCCCATCTCGGCACGTCCGTCACGGACCGCACGCTGGACGAGCTGCGCGAGGCGGAGCTGCTGCCCTTCCGCGCCGGGATCGAGGCGGGCGCAGGGATGATCATGGTCTCGCATATGTCCGCCCCGGCCGTCACGGGCGACAACACGCCCTGCGACCTCTCCCCCGCCGTTGTGACGGACCTGCTGCGCACGGAGCTGGGCTATAACGGCGTCGTCATCACGGATGCGCACAATATGGGCGCGATCACGGCGAACTACACACCCGGCGAGGCAGCCCTGCTGGCCATCGAGGCCGGCTGCGACCTCATCCTGATGCCGGACGACCTCGACGCCGCCCTGCAGGCCCTGCGCGATGCCGCCGCAGACGGCACGCTGACTGAGGCCCGCATCGACGAGAGCGTCCTGCGCATCCTGACCCTGAAGGCAGCGGCAGGACTGCTTGGATAATCCGCTGTAATTGCAGGGACAGGGCAGCGTAAGGACGCGCCTTCCTCCCGTGTCATTGCGAGGAGGGCGTAAGCCCGACGTGGCAATCTCAAGCAGGCACTTACGAATCCGCCGGGGCCTTCCTGTGTTCCAGCCAGTCCTGCGAGATTGCCACGGCTCCCGCGGAGCCTCGCAATGACAAGTCAGGAAGCCTGCCGCTGAACGTACAAAAAGCGCCGCGGGTGCGGCGCTCGGACTGTCGGAAAAGCCTCGCAGAGTTTGCGCCCGCAGGCGCAAAGAAAATGGAAATCATTTTCTCCGGCGGCGTGTACGTCGGAGAAAATACCGCTCGGCTCGCAAACGTGCGAAGGGCGTGCCCTTCGTGCGCTGCAGCGAGCCGCAGCCTTTTCAAACGAGAGCCCAGTGAAACGGGTCTCGTTTGAGAGCGTGTCGAAAAGGCTTTTTCGACACGCTCAAGCGCCGCGGATGCGGCGCTGCCCAGATCAGAACGTCATGGGGCGCTGCGGCCGCAGCGCCCCGCCCCATGGGGGTATCTTTCGTACCGTCCGCGGCAGTTTTCGCCGCGCGGCGCACTTGACACAGGCTATGGATTCCACTTTCTCTTCGAATTGGCCGTTCGAAGTGCATTGGCCCGATGCCGGAAAATGTTCCAGGACTGTGTCCGCTTTCAGTATGCCCCGGCGCGGCAGAACAATGCACGCCGCGTTGGTTCATTTTTTCGCATTTCAGGAGGAATTTTCCATGACGCAGGTTTTATCCGTTGCACTTTCCGTCGCCGCCGTGTTTCTGCTCGTGCGGCTGCTGTCCACGCCGCTGCGCTGGTTCTGGAAGCTGTGCATCAACACGCTCTGCGGCGCGGTCCTGCTCGGCCTTGTCAATTTACTCGCGCCCCTGACCGGGCTCTATATTGCCGTCACCGCGCCCGCGGCCTGCATCGTCGGCTTTTTCGGCCTGCCCGGCTTTGCCGCCGTCGTGCTGATGCAGCTGTTTCTGTGAGCCGCGCGGGTGCAGCGTCACGCCCCACTGCGGCAGCGGCAGGCGCTGCATCGCGCCGAATACACGCGCTTTGAGATCGGGGTACGTCTTTGACAGCACGGCGACGAGCTCCTTGATCTCCTGCCGCTTCGTGTGCTTGTCGGCCGGGCACGGATTGTGCACGACGGGCAGGTCGTGCTCCGCCGCGAACGTGCGCACCATGCCCTCCGTCAGATAGAGCATGGGCCGGATCTGCGTCACGCCGGTCCGATCGAGGTACGTCACCGGCTCGAAGCAGCCGATCCGTCCCTCGAACAGCAGGCTCATCAGGAACGTCTCGACGGCGTCGTCATAGTGGTGGCCGAGCGCCACCTTGGAATAGCCCTGCTCCAGCAGCGCCTGATTCAGCGCCCCGCGGCGCATCTTGGCGCACAGCGAGCAGGGATTGTTTTCCTTCCGGTGCTCGAAGATGATCGGCCCGATCTCCGTCTCCACGCGGGAATACGGCACGCCGAGGCGCTCACACAGGCGTGCGACCGGCGAAAAGTCCATGCCGCCGAGGCCCATGTCGATCGTGATGGCCGTGAGGTCATAGGAATAGGGCACATATTCCCGCAGCGCCGCCAGAAGCGTCAGCAGCGTCAGCGAATCCTTGCCGCCGGACACGCCGACGGCGATGCGGTCGCCCGGCTCGATCATCCGGTAATCCTCGATGCAGCGGCGCACGAGTCCCATCATTCTTTGCATGCGAATTCCTCCGTTTTTTCGAAAAATTGCCCCTTGAGCATTTGAGAGCATCCGGGAGAAAAACGGAGCATCCGAGAGTCCTTCCGGAGAAAAATGAAATTTCCGAATTTTGTGCTTGACAGCCGGTTTTTCCTGTGGTATAAAGAATAGGCTGTGCACGGGAATATTGTACGCGTGCAGCCCGGTTTTGTCAAAATATTTATTTTCAATATACGGAGGAACTCACTCATGTCCACGACACTGGTCAGAAAAGAGGACGTTCAGCGCAAGTGGTACGTCCTGGACGCAGCGGACAAGCCCCTGGGCCGTACCGCCGTCATCGCCGCCAACCTGCTGCGCGGCAAGCTGAAGCCCGATTTCACCCCGAACGTTGACTGCGGCGACTACGTCATCATCGTCAACGTCGAGAAGGCTGTTCTCACCGGCCGCAAGCTGGAGGAGAAGTATTATCGCCGTCATTCCGGCTGGATCGGCGGTCTGAAGGAAACGAAGTACAAGACCCTCATGGCCGAGCGTCCCGAGTTCGCCATGGAGCTGGCCGTCAAGGGCATGCTCCCGAAGAACACCATCGGCAGAACTGCCATGACTCGTCTGAAGCTGTTCAAGGGTCCGGAGCACATCCATGCTGCCCAGAAGCCCGAAGCCTGGACGCAGGACTAATCAGGAGGTAAAAGACGATGTACGAGAGCAAGAAACAGTATCATTACGGCACCGGCCGCCGCAAGTCCTCTATCGCCCGTGTCCGCGTTTATGAGAACGGCACCGGTTCCATTATTATCAACGGCCGCGAGATCGACGACTACTTCGGTCTCGACACCCTGAAGCTGATTGTCCGTCAGCCGCTGGTCACCACCGACCTGCTCGGCAAGGTGGACGTGGTCTGCACCGTCCAGGGCGGCGGCGTCACCGGCCAGGCCGGTGCCATCCGTCACGGCATCTCCCGCGCGCTGCTGGGCCTGAACGCCGAGTACCGCGCCGCTCTGAAGGCCGCCGGTTTCCTGACCCGCGACCCGAGAATGAAGGAACGCAAGAAGTACGGTCTCAAGGCCGCCCGTCGCGCTCCGCAGTTCTCCAAGCGCTGATCGAGACTTCAAAATGCCCAAAAACCCTGGAAACTCAACGGTTTCCGGGGTTTTTCTTTTTGTCCTGTTCTGGCTCAACCTGACCCAACCAAATCGTTTTTACCGGGGACAACTCGGGGACAACTCCCCTTTTTTCGTCTTTATGGGACAACTTCGGGGACAACCACGGGAACAACTTTTAGGCATTTGGGGGTAACAATATCGGCGCTTAACGGTCAACCTTTCCTTCGACATGCCGAAGGGATATGAAACGGCCAACGGTACGTTTGATCCAACTGTCAATACGCTGTTCATCAACAAAGAGATGCTCCAATCTCAACCGGAGTACGAGCAGATGTTCTATCTGTTTCATGAGCTTCGCCATGCCTTGCAGTATTTGCACCCGGAGCGTTTTGACGAGCTGATTTCCAGGAGCCGCCTCTATGTTATCCAATATGACGGCACTTGTTATAAACTCGTTGACGGTGAATGGAAAGAATGCAAGCTCGATGGATCAACAGAGCATTTTACGGAGCTATATCTTGGACAGCCCTATGAACGGGACGCAAATGACTTTGCGTATGAGAAGGTGAAGGAGCTTTTAGGAGATTCCCCGGAGCTTCAGGAGCTCCATGCATTCTGGACACCGAAAAAGCCGATAGCAGATCAGGTGTATGAAGAACTGTACCGACAGATTGATGATATGATAGGAGAAGCAAGTTGTGAAGCATACGCAGGGGGATAATCCGATGATTGAGCTGCGAGCCATCAGTGAAGATAACTTCAGAGAATGCCTGCTTTTGAGAGCAAGTGTAGAGAATGAGGATTTTGTCGATCCTGTGACCTATTCACTGGCGGAAGCATGGGTTTACTATCAAGACACAAGGCCGTTTGCCATATACAGCGATGACACGATAGTTGGGTTTGTTTCCATGTATGTGGGAGAAGACAATTATCAAATCATCAACTTCTTAATTGACGATGCATTTCAGAGGAAGGGATATGGATCAAAGGCGGTAAAGCTCTGTATTGAGTATTTGCAAAGGGAATTCTCTGCCTGCAGAATCTCTGCTCCGGTAAAGATGGAACATATTGCTGCGCAGGAGTTCTGGATAAAGCAGGGCTTTTGTCTTTCCGATACGATTGAGGATGGATATGTATTTATGAGACTTTTTTGACTTGACAAAAAAATGCCATACGGGAAATGCTCAAATTGGTGAGAGCCAATTTGACTATTGGAGGAAATACCATGTTTGATTACGCTGGCTTCATAAAAGCAGTATTGAAACAAGACAGGACTGAGATCCGTTCCTATTTTGCCGATGACGCTGTGATCAACTGGCACTGTACTAACGAGTGTTTTACGGTAGAGGAATACATCCTTGCAAACTGCGAGTACCCAGGGAAATGGGACGGTGAAATAGAAACCTTTCACCAAGCAGACGATCTCTTCATCGTCGTAACAAAGGTCTATCCCGAGGATCGGTCTGCCTCTTTCCATTGTGTATCATTTATCCGGTGCCACAACGGGAAGATAGCGTCACTGGATGAGTATTGGGCAGATGATGGGGAGCCGCCAAAATGGCGAAGCGATATGAAGATAGGAAAGCCAATTACTGAGGTTCGCATATGAGATTATTATTTGAGATGGATAAGAAGGACTATGAATACTGCACCCACCGTTTCGTTCGCAACTCCGCCCGCAGCATCATCATAAGAGGCGGGAAAATCGCCATGATCCATAGTCTGAAATATGATTATTACAAGTTTCCGGGTGGCGGCATTGAAAACGGAGAGAACCCAGTGGAAGCAATGATCCGAGAGACGCGGGAGGAAGCCGGACTTGTGGTCAAGCCTGAGACGGTCAAGGAATACGGCTATGTCCACCGGATTCAGCGGAGCGACATGGATTCCTCCGAATGCTTTGTTCAGGATAATTACTACTATCTGTGCAAAGCGGAGCCGGAAGTAGTTCGGCAGGATTTGGACGCTTACGAGGCGCAGGAAGCCTATACTTTGGAATACGTAGCGCCCTTGATGGCAATTCAAAAGAACCGCAGCGTGGGCACGAGCCCATATAATCCCATGATGTTTGAACGAGAAGCAAGAGTGTTGGAACTACTGATGTCCGAAGGATACTTTTGATTAGATGCGAAAGCACCGCTTGCGTGAGTTTTCGGAATGAAACGGAGGCTGCAATGAAACGAGTTGAAACAGCAATTTCCAGGCTGATGCCGGACATCGACGGCAAGCGTGTGTTGGAGCCCGCCTGTGGCTGCGCGGAGTTTTCTATTGCGGCAACAGCCCACGCCGCGGAGGTCGTCTGTTTTGATTTGGATGACCAGCGGTTGAACCCAGAGGCAACGCATACCGAAAGGCTCCGCTTTGAAATCATGGATGCCACAGCGATGCGCTTCCCGGACGGTTCTTTCGATACAGTTGTTTTGTACAACGCAATCGGCCATCTGGCGCATATCGCAGAACCTGTTCTGTGGGAATGCCTGCGGGTTGTGAACACGACCGGAGTTGCTTGGGTTGTAAGCTCCTTCCGCATGGACAAGGCAGTGATTCAGGAAACGCTTTTGCCGCTGTTGGATCATATGGAGTTGTCTTATTCCACGCAAGAGGACTCAGTTTACACCTATGTTCAGATCAGGAGGAAAACGAATGGCATTTGATTATAAGAAAGAGTACAAGGAATTCTACCTTCCGAAGGACAAGCCGTCGTTTGTGACGGTGCCGCCCATGAATTACCTTGCCGTGCGTGGCAAAGGCGATCCCAATGCTGCAAGCGGTGAGTACAAGGACGCCATCGGCCTCCTTTACGGGATTGCATTTACCATCAAAATGAGCAAGAAGGGCAGCCGCCAGATCGAAGGGTATTTCGACTATGTGGTGCCTCCGCTGGAAGGCTTTTGGTGGCAGGAAGGTGTCACCGGAGTCGATTATACCCATAAAGAGAATTTTGAATGGATTTCTCTCATCCGGCTGCCGGACTTCGTGAGAAAAGCCGATTTTGACTGGGCCATTCAGGAGGCAACAAGCAAGAGGAAGACAGATTTTTCCAAGGTGGAGTTTCTGACCTACGATGAGGGGCTCTGTGTTCAGTGCATGCACATCGGTCCATACGACAATGAGCCTGCGACCGTGGAGCTCATGCATCAGTTTATATCTGAGCAGGGGTACACCCTTGACATTACTGATTCAAGATACCACCACGAAATCTATCTGAGCGACGCGCGGAAGACTGCGCCGGACAAGCTGAAAACCGTGATCCGGCACCCGATAAAGAAGGTGTAAGCTGAATGCGTGGTTTAAGAAAAAAGTTCTGGAAAATTGAAAATAGGTATTGACCTTACAGCAAACTGCAATGATATAACGGTTTCAGAAAGGAGGTACATGATATGACAATTAAGGAATTTGCCCGTCTCTGTGGCTGCAATCCTCAAACACTTCGTTATTATGATCATGTTGATCTACTGAAACCGGTTAAGGTGGATCAATGGTCAGGATACCGTTTTTATGAGGAGGCGCAGGCTCTCGCCTTTGTAAAGATCAAAAATCTTCAAAAGGCTGGATTTACCATTGAAGAGATTAAAGAACTCCTTGATAAGGATAATCATGTGATCTACAAAGCCTTCGATGCTAAAATTGCGGAGGAGGAGAGAAGGTTGCAGGAAATCAAAGCTATCCAGAAGTCATATCAGACCGAAATGACAGATATGAAGAAAAAACTGGAAACCATTCGTGATATGGTTAAAGAATCCATGGAGGCATATGATCCTACTGAAGAGTTTGGTATAGACAGAGATACCTACTCTCACATGATAGAAAGCGTAAATGGGTTCTTTGAAAGCATGATTAGCCGCAATGATGATAGTGATTATGAGTATTCGGAATACTCGGATAGCGACGAATCAGTGGAAGAACCGGAATATGTGGATCTGCTAAATAATCCGGACTATGAGATCGTTTATGAAAAGCATGGTTGGAGCTTTGTAAAAGAATTCTTTTCGGAGTTTTCCACCCTTGATGAAGGACAAGATTATGCGATGCTGTTCCTTCTTTCTCAAAATAAGAGCAATCATAATGCCTTTGTCAATACGGCCCTTGGTATGCTGCTGAGCTGCAATCCAAAAGACCCGGACAACAAACGGTCTCTGAGTTGTAATGCGTCGGATTCCAGCGATGGTCAGAATCATTTTTGGCTCTTAAAGAGAAAATAAGCCGTATAATCAACTTTACAACCCAGATACACTCTTCATTGAAGGAGGTGCAGCCGATTGGCCGCACCTCCTTTTCGTAAATAATTTATGAATAGATAGACAAAGCCTTGACAAAGGCTGTTTGTTCGAGTAAACTATAGATGCTGTTTATTCGGATAAACAGACGGAAGGGAGTCAGAACTATGAAAGACTTTGAACTTGGAGCTATACAAGAACGGTTTGCCGATATCGTCTGGGCGCATGAACCGATTGCGTCCGGTGAGCTGGCAAAGATATGTGAGAAGGAACTGAGTTGGAAGCGGCCGACTACCTATACTGTTCTACGAAAGTTGTGCGAAAAAGGGCTGCTTCAGAACAAGGATGGCATAGTTTCTTCCCTTGTTCCCCGCGAGGAATTCTATTCCGCAAAGAGCGAACAGATTATTGAGGATTCTTATCAGGGATCTCTGCCGGCCTTTGTCGCATCGTTTATCTCCAGAAAAAACATATCGGCAGAAGAAGCTGATGAAATTCAGAGAATGATAGATTCCTTTAGGAAGGAGGGGTAAGCGTGAGCGCAGTATTCCTCAAAGTTCTAAATATGAGCATTACGGCGAGCTGGCTGATCCTGGCGGTCGTTCTGACAAGACTGATACTGAAAAAAGCACCGAAATGGATTCCATGCCTTCTTTGGGGGCTTGTCGCTATTCGGCTTATTTGTCCCTTTTCATTTGAAAGTGTTCTCAGCTTGATCCCAAGCAGCGAAACGATCCCTGCGAATATCGCTGAGCAGCATGAACCCGCTATTACTACGGGAATTACAATCGTCAATGAAGTTGTTAACCCGGTCGTAGCAGAATCATTTACACCAGCTCCGACGGATAGTGCAAATCCGTTGCAGATTGTGATTCCTGTTGCGGCAATCATATGGATTGACGGTATTGTCATAATGCTGGCGTATGCGCTTTTCAGTTACCTAAAGTTAAAGAAAACAGTTTCCGTATGCGTGCCTGCTGGGGAAAGGATTCTGGCCTGTGATGAAGTCAAAGCGCCGTTTATCCTGGGCGTGTTCAGGCCTGTTATCTATGTACCATCTTCCATGAGCGGCAAAACGCTTGAGCATGTTATTCGCCATGAAAAGGCACATTTACAGCGACATGATCACTGGTGGAAACCGCTTGGATTTTTACTGCTGTCTGTTTATTGGTTTAACCCCTTATGCTGGATTGCCTATATTTTGCTCTGCCGGGATATCGAGATGGCCTGTGATGAAAAGGTCATTCGTGATATGGATAAGGATGATATGGCAGCGTATTCACAGGCGCTCTTGGACTGCAGTTTCCCGAGAAAGAGAATTGCAGCCTGCCCGCTTGCTTTTGGCGAGGTGGGTGTGAAAGAACGCATTAAGGGGGTTTTGAACTACAAAAAGCCCGCATTCTGGATCATTCTGATCGCCATGATTGCCTGCATCGTTCTCGCTGTATGCCTGATGACAGATCCATTCTCAAACAAGAGCCTGTCCGGAAAGCTGGGCATCTCTATGGACATGGCGGTTGCAGAGCATAATCGCTCCTCAAAGTCAGAGGGTAATTTCATTACAACCGATTATGATGTATTACTGATATCAGAATCAAGGAATGAAACAACGGTCTATGCATGGGTGCTCTATGAAGAATACAGCTTTGGCGGCCGGGACGCCAAGCTGGAATCCGGCTCGCATATCCCGGTTGCTATTACCTTTGACACGTCTGCAAATGACAATGACTCTTCAACCTATGATGTGATTGAATATTGGGAACCCAGGGACGGCAGCTACTACGCAGATGACATACGGTCTAAATTCCCGTGGTCAATCAGAGGAAAAGCACTGGATGCAACCAAATCAAAAGCAAATTCCGAGAATTGCCTGCGGGCGGCAAGGGAGTATTTCGGCGTGGATGAAAGCAAACTGCTCGATGCAGTCTTTGGACACTATTACAAAATTCAAGAGGTTCGATATGAAGTAAAGAGAGACGGCAGCAATTCCACTATCCCATTACCCGAATACTGTCTTTCAAACAATAAGGAACTGTTGATCATGGAAGATCTTAATTCGAACAATTGGTTGCATGCAGGAACGTTTACGGAAATTGAACTGTCAAAGGATACTTTCGATCAGTATTTCGATCCAGACGGAAAATCCATCGCAGCTAATCTGCGCAGTGATAACGCAAAAGCATGGCGGGTAATTGTATCGGATTTACCGGATTCAGTGTTTTATTATCTTCTTCTGCAAAAGAACGGAGAGGTCTGCTTAACTCGCGGGTACTACGATGCCACTGAAAAGGATGATCCCATTTCCGACGATACTCGTATTACGTATGTGTTTTTATTGAAAGATAACGACAATATACGCAGTGAGGCTGAGATCGACATGGATTCATTAAGAGCAAAATATCCTGAGTACTTTAATCTGAGCACGTTTAAGGGCTTGGAGGTCTATGTTTGGCAGATGGGGCCTAACAGCTATTCATGCGGGGTCATGCTTGGAACCAATCGAAACAAGACACTGGATGAACTGATGAATCTGAAAGGTGCCACGATTGAAGAGATGAGGGCCATCCTTTCCACCTATGATATTGATGAGAAGGACATTTCCATCATTCCGTGGCAAAACCCCGTTTCAAGCTATATCGCAGAGTACTGGATCAGCCAGAAAGATGAAGATCCTGCCTCTGTAGAAAAGCGAAAGCAGGAGTACGTTAACGGGATTCGGCAGATGCTCTTTGGCGATACTCAAATTGGAGGTCATGATCTGCCCAACCCCATAAATGCAAAGGTTGCATATGCAAACTGGACTGAGGGCAGCCGTGTATTCGCCGACTGCTTGAATGCCGGAATGATGATCATCAGTTCCGTCCCGCATCTCCCCGTGTATAAGCTCGATACACCGGAAGACCTGGAGCAGTTTAAGGATAATTTCCGGGATATTCTGACGCTTGATCACGGATATGATGAAGTACCCTCTTTCGATGATATTACTGCTCTATACGATGACAGCTTTTTTGCCGATCACACGCTTGTCCTTGCATACGTAACAGCACCCAGCGGATCATTCCGTTATGCGATACAGGACATTTCCTATGAGGGATCAGCTTTCTGCATGGATGTTGTGCAGACAAATGATCCTGAAACACATACGGACGATATGGCCGGTTGGTTTGTGATTGCGGAGGTTTTGGATTCAGACATAGCAGACTGTAACTTTTTTGATGCACAGCTCGTCGGGCGTGAATGAGGATTTGACAATGTATTTTCCTAGTGATATGACGTTTCAATACTTCTTCTTCGATACTTATCCAGGATATTTCTTGCAGGTATTTCCAATTGCTCTGATTGCAGGTGTTATCTACGGAGTTATAAAGTATCGTAATGAACGAAGCACACCGTTCTGGAGAAAAGCCCTTTCTGCTCTGTTTGTCTGCTATGTCACCGGACTGATCTGTCTGGTTTGCCTGTTTGATGTAATAGGTGATTTGTGGTATAGCTTCTCTACCATATGGATAGCGGCAGAATTATTCGTTTTTTCGATTTCAGTTGGGATGCGAATTTTGTTCCGGATTTCTTTACCCATATGGACGGAGAAATGATCGCCAATGTTATTCTGTTCTTGCCTTTCGGCCTGTTGTATCCATTCTTTAAGGATGGTGCATCATGGAGGCGAACAGTTTTGGCAGGTATTGTTTGTTCGGTCATCATTGAGATTGCCCAGCCCGTTTTCGGCAGAGCATTTGACATCAATGATATCATCTTGAATACTGTGGGTGTTCTGATTTCTGCAACGGTATTCTCTTTTGTCAAAGGGATTATAGAAAAAAGAAAGAAAGCTTGACTTTTTCGTTTTTAACTATTCGAGTATGAAGATGCTCGAAAACTGATGGATTCTGCATTTGAGTTTATCTTTAGACGCTCAGAAAGTCCTTGCTTGATAGGAGGTGCAGCCGATTGGCCGCACCTCCTTTTTGACTTTCTGTTACCCTCTTGCAATTTTCTCCGAGTTGAGTATAATAACGATAACGGGATTTGAAATCCCAGATAGAAACGGAGGTGCTGGTATGAGGACAAAAGACCAAGGGACTCTCGACAAAATACTGAAGTTCGTAAATAAGTATTATCAAGAAAATCGTGTTGCTCCCACAATCAGCGAAGTTGCTGCTGGTGTCGGTGTGGCCAGATCGACAACTCATCGCTACATCCAGGAGCTTAGCGATAGAGATTTGCTTGATTACGGCAGAGGTATTCTTTCTGCGCCTGAGAGTGCCAAAATGAAGACAGCCTACATTGCCGCCCCGTTAGTTGGCTCGATTTATTGTGGCTCTCCGGAAGAGGAAGAGGAAAACGTCGAGGAGTATGTCAGCCTTCCTGTTTCTTTATTTGGCAAAGGAGACTTTTATATTCTCCGAGCCAAAGGCGATTCGATGGTCGATGCCGGTATCGCCGAAGGCGATCTGCTGGTGATAGAGCGTAATTGCCCTGCTTCCGAAGGGGATATAGTCGTTGCGCTCGATCAGGAACAGCAGAACACGCTAAAAAGGTACGTTGGCTTCGACAACGACGAAAAGTGCTTTATCCTTATGACGGCACTTGTTATAAACTCGTTGACGGCGAATGGAAAGAATGCAAGCTCGAAGGATCAATAGAGTTTTTCACGGAACTATATCTTGGACAGCCCCATGAGCGGGATGCAAATGACTTTGCGTATGAAAGAGTGAAGGCACTTTTGGGAGCTTCCCCGGAGTTGCAGGAGCTCCTTGCGTTCTGGACGCCGAAAAAGCCGATATCAGATCAGGTGTATGAGGAACTGTACCGACAGATTGATGAAATCACAGGAGAAACGAGTTGTGAAACATCCAGATAAATGGCGGGAAACCATTGATCCTTTCTCGCTCGCTTATAAGTCCTTCCATCCAATAGAAATACTTGGCTATCCTCACGCCGGTAACGACGTATTCCACGCCAGGGGTATCTACAAAGGCAAAGAAGTCCGGGCCTACATCAAAGCCGCAAGACAGAAGGGTGCGGCGATTGAAAACGAGGTGGCGATTCTGTCACAGCTCCATTCGCCAATTTATCCCACAGTCCTTGATTGCGGGTTTGCCGGAACGCCCTTCTCCGTAACGTTGGAGCTGCCGGGCGAACGTCTATCGACCATTGTGGGCGAAAACGAAACGCTGGAATCCCTTAGCTTTATGGAGGAATACGGCGCGACGCTGGCAACGCTCCATCAGCTTCGCATTTCCGCAGAGCCAGTCAAGGACAGAAGGTTTTTCCACGTGCCGTCTGACGAGTTCTTAAAAACCTTGGGCTTGGAGGAATATAAAGGAATTTTTGCAAATCCGCCCAAGACGTCTGTCCGCTGCTTCTGCCACGGAGATTTCCACTATGCAAACATCTTATGGGACAGGCATCATATCAGCGGCATACTGGACTTTGAGCTGGCAGGCTATGGAAACCGTGACTTCGACATTGCCTGGGCTCTGTTCCGGCGACCGGGGCAGAAATTTCTGAAAACCGAAGTGGAGCAGAAAGCCTTTCTGCGTGGCTATCAGAGAACCGCTCCATGCGATCAAGAAGCTGTCAAATACTATATGGCCCAATGCTATGTATACTTTCTGCAATTCAGCGGAGATGATGCTGAATACTGCGATTACATACGCACTTGGGTAAAGCGGTTGATCTGCAAGAGGTACTAAAAATGTCAAATGCATATTATAAAGCATGTCCAGAATTTGATCGTTGCAATGAGCTGATCGAAAAATATTGGAACACAAAGCAGTTTGAGAAGTGCTTTGAAGGACACATGGAACTTGCTGAGAAGGGCTATCCCCTTGCCGAATGTCAAGTGGGCTACTTTTTCTATGACGGGATCGGTGTGGAGAAGGACGCGGATAAGGCGTTTTACTGGACGCAGCGTGCCGCAGAGCATGGTGATCGTGACGGCCAATTCAATCTCGCATATTTCTATGAAGAAGGGATTGGGACGCCTGTTAATATGGAAAAGGCAAAGCACTGGTATAAGAAAGCTGCGGAGCAGAACCATGATCTTGCCATCCAAAAATGCCAGGACTTAAATCTCGGGGATGAATAATATGAACGCAATTCGTTGGGTCTTCTTTGATATTGGTTCAACGCTGGTGGACGAGGAAGAAGCCTATCATCATCGGATCAGAGACATGATCCGAGGTACTGCTGTCACCTTCGAGCAGTTTTTCGAAAAGCGTGTCCAATACGCCAAAGAGGGATATAAGGAACGCATCTACGTGAGGTATGTGAACGGTCAAAAAATCAAGCACACAGTCACACCGGTTCTCGGTGAAAAGGCTCCTCATAATGGCAAGGTGGTGTACAGCTTGGACTTTCAAGTGACGCCGCACCAGTTGAGGCATACATATATCACGAACCTGATATATGCTGGGGTAGATCCCAAAACTGTTCAGTACCTGGCCGGTCATGAAAACAGCAAAATTACAATGGACATATATGCTAAGGTGAAATACAACAGCCCCGATGCGCTGTCCACCATTGTAAATAACGCATTCAACAACATGTACGCGAAAGCGGAGTAACCTGTTGAGGAGCCGAATAATATCGGCTCCTCTTCTTGTCTCTTGAAAAAACAATCATCTTGTGCTATATTATAAAAAGCTAAGGGAAACAAGCGCCATACGAGAACTGGAGCTTCACGGGGACAACCTAAGGGACAACCCAATGGCATAACCCTTAAAAACCTTGATAAATAAAGGATTTTGGAGCCTAAAACTTTCAGAAGTACGGTCTCAAAGCAGCCCGTCGCGCTCCGCAGTTCAGCAAGCGATAATCGACTGCTCAGACCATATCAAAATGGTTCAAAAAGCCCGGAAAATCAAGGTTTTCCGGGCTTTTGCTATATCTAAACGGGCTGATATGGTTTGACCAAATTTGGCAAAACGAGAGCCGGTTTCATCCAATTTTTCGTGGTCCGCAAGTGGTTAACTGGCCAAAAAGAGGGCAAAAAGAGGGGGAAGTGGTTCCCAAAGTGGTTAATCGAGAGCCGATTTTGGGGGTGCTTTTCAGCCCTCCTTCCCCTCGTTTTTTGGCTGTGGCAGTTTGGCATAGTTTGAGCTAATTTGAATAATTGAATATGAATTTGATGTAGCACACAGTATAAATGCTGGGTGCTTTTTTCATTTCAGGAACTCGTATTCCGGCGATAGAAAGAGCCGTCACTTCACTGTTATCCGCACTGCGAACGATCAGGTTGTGTGCGCGTTTGGTTCGGTCGCCGCGCTCACAGTAGGCAATGCGGTTTTCCAGACGCTGCTTCTTGTGCTGCTCCTGTGTAAGCTGCTGCTCAATTTTTTCTTTCTCGGCATTCAGCTCGGCAATGGTTTTCTGTTTTGGCATATCTGGTAGACAACGACGGCGAATGGGGCGAGCTGCGATTTGATTTTGAAAACGGCGCAGCGGAGATCGTGAGGCTGGCAGATTGGGACACGACAACGTCCAACATCTTTGCAAAAACGGCGATACGATTTGTGCAGGGCCTACCGGAAGCGAGACTGCTGAAATCTGTGGCCGTGCCGTTTTGGAAAGGCAGGGCATAATTATCCGCAGAGCATGACCTTTGCGCAGAACAGGCCGTCCTGATAGGTAACTGTACTTACTCCACCAGATTTTTCTGCGATGTGACGGACGGACTGAAGTCCGACGCCGTCTCCTTTTCGCT
>OGXA01002051.1_pt1 | contig 15370 bp, 12 predicted proteins | sample 1576171 | NCBI WGS metagenome assembly OGXA01 (sample SAMEA3541587, study PRJEB24748) | human gut metagenome | biome: human gut; feature: human-associated habitat; material: faeces | place: China | collected 2012 | reverse complement strand
TATTGATGCGGATAATGCAGCCGCACTGTATGCAGAAGTCGTAAGACAGCTGGAACATAAACAGGAAGTACAGGATTGGGCTGCGGCATATGCAAAGATGGATGCAAAGAATGCTGCGGCAATCTTACAGGAAATGACGGGAGATACCAATCTTGTTGCAGAAATTTTAGAGTGCATGACAGCAAAACAGCGTGCAGCAATTCTTGCAGAGATGGATACAGTCTTTGCGGCAAAGATGACAAAGATTATGTATCCGTAGGAATATTAAAAACGGTATAATCTGCCATGACATATGTTGTGGCAGTTTATATAAAAAAGAATTGAAAGGAGGCGTAAAGATGATAAGCACAGCAATTAAAGGCACAGACACAGCTTCAGGCATTGATTTAACACAGCTTTCGTCAGCAGGTAAGTCCGGTGGTGCAAGTTTTCAGAAGATTATGTCAAAGTCCCTGTCTTCTAATGTCAATAATAAGGCATCGCAGAATATGGTACAGACAAAGACTGCATCAGGTATGAAAAGCACTTCCACACAGCAGAATACAAAACAGGTATCCGCACAGGACGATACAGCAGCTTCTACCGCAAAGAAAACGTCTGACAACACCCAGTCTACGTTATCTGACAACAGTGACAAGCTGACAGATGCAGGTGAAAAAATCAAAGACTTTTTAAAGGAAAAGCTGGGTGTGACAGATGAAGAATTTGAAAAGGCTATGGCTGATCTTGGGCTTTGCATGCAGGATTTACCTGTCGTGATTGGAAAAGCAAAGGGGCGGGCGAGATGTGCCGCCCGCCCCTGTATTCACTTTTCCATAGGAACGAGTGGGTCAGCCGCTTATGCGGGCCATACCACATCGGTCAGTTCGGGGTACTTTTCCTGAACAGAGGTCTTGAAGTTTTCCTTGGCAGTGTCTTCGTCCACATTGCCGGTGAAGTAATCCTTGAACGCGGCCTGGAAGCTCTCGGTGATGCCCTGGTCGTAAGGACCTGCGTTGGACATATCGATCTTCTTGGCTGCCTCTGCGAACAGCGCGATATGGTTCTGGCCGCCCAGGAAGTCGGACTTGTAATCGCTGTTGGCGATCTCTTCCATAGCTTTCTCGTTGTTGGTGTAATCCTCGGTATCCAGAGTAATCTGCTTCATGATAGCTTCGTCGCAGGTCAGCTTCTGCATGACATCGCGGATCAGCTCAATGTTGTCGCTGCCGGCCGCGCCGCAGATCCAGGTGCCGCCCCAGTAGTAGGGCTGAGGGCCTTCGCACACGGCGTAGTCGCCGTAGATGCCGTTGCCCACCTGCGGCTTTTCGCCGTCAGCCACGGGCGTTGCCAGCGAGTTGCCCAGCAGGGTGAAGTTGATGCCCCAGGTGGAGTAGAAGAAGCCGAATACCTTACCGGTGGGACCCTGATCTGCTGCCCACTGGCTGTCCCACAGGCTGGACTTGTTGTTGTAGCCCTTATCGGTGTACTCCTTGGTCTGATCGACCCACTTCATAATGTTGGGGTCTACCTTGACGGTCGTGCCGTCCACCCAGGGAGCGTCCACGTTGTTGGAGAAGGTGCGGTAAGCATCATCGAAGCCGGACAGCATCTTGTAGCCCTTTGCATAGGCCTGTGCAGCCACCTCGTTGAACTTATCCCAATCGGACAGATGGCTCTGCACCTCGGTGGGATCATCGGTGCCCAGCACTTCCTTGGCGATGCTGCGGCGGTATGCGAACAGACCGGGGGTCGCCTGCCAGGTGGTGCCGCGCTGGCTGCCGTCCACGCTGACAATATCCTTGGTGTACTGGTACTGACCGGCCAGATCGGCATCGGTCAGGCCGATGTCTGCCTTGACATCCAGCGCGTAATCGGAATCCACATACTTCAGTGCGTAGTCAGCCTCGATCAGGAAGATATCTACCTTGTCATCATCGGCGGCGGAGTCCTGATTCAGCAGGGCCTCATCCAGCTTATTCTGGTAGTTGTTGTTCTCGTTGGCGTTGATGGTCCACTTGACAACGGTGCCATCTTTCAGGGTGGTGGTGGATTTGTCCTCAGCGATGGAGGCGACCTCGGGGTAATAGTTATTGAAGCGGCCCTGGAACTCGTCGTTCCAGCACCAGATATTCAGCACCTTGCCCTGAGCTGCCGGAGCAGCGGAAGCGGCGGAAGAAGCTGCGGCAGAGGATGCCGCGCCGGTAGAAGAAGAGGAGCCGCCGCATGCGCTCAGCGCTGCACTGATGGTAACTGCACCGGAAGCCAGCAGGAAATTACGACGCGAAATCTTTCTCATAATGAAAAACCTCCTTCAATGGTTTTCGTGAAAAAGCGTTTCAAATTCAAGGCTCCGGTTCGCCCGGAACCAAATCCAACCCATTCATTCGATGCTGCGCACCGAGCCCCCCTCCAGCAGTTTTCCTGTCACCGGGATCTGCTCGGCCAGCGTCACACGGGGGTGCTCGATCATCTGCACCAGCTTATCCGCTGCCATCCGGCCCAGCATTTTGGTGTTCTGCTGCCAGGTCACCAGCTGGGGTTTCATCACGCGGGAGAGGTAAATGCCGTCATATCCCATCACGGAAATATCCTCCGGGATGCTCAGACCCGCTTCCTGCAGAGCGATGCAGCCGCCCATGGCCGAGAAGTCATCGGGAAAAAGGATGCAGGTGGGCCGCTGGGGCAATGCCAGCAGGGCCCGGGTCTCCTCGGCACAGCGGTCGGGATCGTGATACACACCGCAGCGCACATATTCTTCGGGGACCTGCAGCCCCAGCTCCGCACAGCTCTTGTAGAAGCCCGCCAGCCGGTTCTCCGTCACCGCCGTGCGCTCGCCATGGATAAAGGCGATGCGGCGGTGGCCGTTGGCGTAGGCGTACCGCACCAGCGCCGAAAGCCCGTTGACATTATCGGAAAGGACCGCCATCCGGTTGTTGAACACATGGTCGATGGTCACCACCGGCACATCACTGTTGACCAGCTCCACCACCTGCGGATCGTTGAAATCCACGCAGGCGATCACCGCTCCGTCCACGCCCCGGTAGTGGCAATGCTCCAGATAGGTCATTGTTCTGCCGCCGAGGTTCCGGTTGACAAAGGTGATATCGTAGCCCAGCTTTTCCACCTGCACCTTGAAGCTGTCCAGCACCGCCGAAAAGTACTCGTGGGCCAGGCCGCTCTGCCGCTCGTCCACAAACAGAACGCCAAGGTTGTAGGTACGGTTGGTCTTCATCGCGCGGGCCGCCATATTGGGCACATAGCCCATCCGGCGGGCCGCCTCGCGGACACGGTCGCGGGTCGCAGCAGAGATGTCCGACTGGCCATTGAGCGCTTTGCTCACCGTTGCCACCGAGACACCGCATTCACGCGCCAGATCTTTCAAGGATGACATTTCGCCGCCCTCCCTCACAGGGACCCGCTCATGGCTCCCGAGCGAATCCTAAATCGTTTTCGCAATTTCAATATAGCGCACTTTGCACCAAAAATCAAGCAGAAGAAGAAAAGTTTTATCTCAAAAGACTACATTTCAGCAGGTTGCGAGATTTCATTTCCTCAGAATTATGCAGTCTGTATCGTTTTCGTTACATTTCGTTACCGTTCGATAATTTTTTCGTTCCCATACCGGTTTTCACCCCTGAACCAGCCCGCTGCACCCTTGTTGTATATTTCAGGTCCGCTCTTGATTTTTCCCGCAGGATAGACTATTCTTAGGGTGACAAGTGCCTTTCCCACCCTTGGGCCGCAAATTCTAAATCGTTTTCGCCATCAAATGATTTCAGCATTTCCGGTTTACCCTATAAGGAGGAACAAGGCTATGAGATTCGGACATTTTGATGATGCACGCCGGGAATATGTGATCGACACGCCCCGCACTCCCCTGCCCTGGATCAACTATCTGGGCAGCGAGGACTTTTTCAGTCTGGTGTCCAACACCGGCGGCGGTTACAGCTTTTACCGGGATGCCCGGCTGCGGCGGCTGACCCGCTACCGCTACAACAATTCCCCGCTGGACATGGACGGCCACCGCATCTACATCAACGATGGCGGCACCATCTGGAACCCGGGCTGGCAGCCCGCCAAGACGGAACTGGACCGTTACACCTGCCGCCACGGTCTGGGCTACACGATCCTGCAGGGCGAAAAAAGCGGCATTGCGGCCGCTCAGGAACTTTTTGTGCCCCGGGGCGATGCCTGTGAGATCGACCGGCTGACGCTGGAAAACAAGACCGCTGCCCCCCGCACGCTGGACGTGTTCAGCTATGTGGAGTTCTGCCTGTGGGATGCCATGGACGACAGCTCCAATTTCCAGCGCAACTTTTCCACCGGCGAGGTGGAAGTAGTGGAAAGTGCCATCTATCATAAGACAGAGTACCGGGAGCGCCGGGATCACTACGCCGTGTTCTGGGCCAACACCCCCGTTACCAGTTTCGACACCAGCCGGGATGCCTTCTGCGGCGTATACGGCGGCCCCGCCGCACCGGAAGCGGTCAAAGCCGGTCACTGCTCGAACAGCATTGCCCACGGCTGGGCTCCGGTGGGTGCCCACCATTTCCATCTCACGCTGGCACCGGGTGAGAAAAAGAGCATCATCTTCGGGCTGGGCTACATTGAAAACCCGGTCGGGGAAAAATTCAGTGCTCCCGGCATCATCAACAAAGCCCGGGCCGAGGCCATGATGGCCCGCTATGCCACCGACGCACAGGTGGATGCCGCCCGCAGGGCACTGGCCGACTACTGGCAGGAGCTGCTCTCGGGCTGGCAGCTGACCTCCGGCGAGGAAAAGCTGGACCGGATGGTGAGCCTTTGGAACCAGTATCAGTGCATGGTCACCTTCAACATGAGCCGCAGTGCCAGCTATTACGAGAGCGGCATCGGCCGCGGCATGGGGTTCCGGGATTCCTGTCAGGATCTGCTGGGCTTCGTTCATATGATCCCCTCCCGCGCACGGGAACGCATTCTGGACATTGCTGCCACCCAGTTTGAGGACGGCAGTGCCTACCACCAGTACCAGCCCCTGACCAAAAAGGGCAACAGCGACGTGGGCAGCGGCTTCAACGATGACCCGCTCTGGCTCATTGCGTGCACCGCCGCCTATCTGCGGGAGACCGGTGACTGGTCGATCCTGGACGAGCCGGTGGCCTTTGACAACGACGTGACCAAAGCACAGCCCCTGATGGAGCATCTGCGCCGGAGCTTCCGCTACACCCATACCCATCTGGGCCCCCACGGCCTGCCGCTGATCGGCCGGGCCGACTGGAACGACTGCCTGAACCTGAACTGCTTCTCGGAGCACCCGGGCGAGAGCTTCCAGATCACCGGCCCCAGCGAGGGCCCCGTGGCTGAGAGCGTGTTCATTGCGGGCATGTTCGTGAAATACGGCCGCGAGTACGCCGAACTCTGTGACCACCTGCACCTCACCGAGGAGGCCGCCAGTGCCCGCACCGCCATTGACGCAGTAGAACAGGCCACCCTGACCGCCGGCTGGGACGGCGCATGGTTCCGCCGTGCCTACGATGCCTTTGGTGCCCCTGTAGGCAGCAGGGAATGCGACGAGGGGCAGATCTTCATCGAACCCCAGGGCATGTGCGTGATGGCCGGGATCGGCCGGGAGACCGGTCAGGCTGAAGCCGCACTGAAGAGCGTGGAGGAGCGGCTGGACACCCCGTACGGCGTGGTACTGCTCCAGCCCGCCTACACCACCTACCGGCTCAATCTGGGCGAGATCTCCAGCTATCCCCCGGGCTACAAGGAGAACGCTGGTATCTTCTGCCACAACAACCCCTGGATCAGCTGTGCTGAGACCGTGCTGGGCCACGGTGACCGGGCCTTTGCTGTCTACAAAAAGACATGCCCGGCCTATATCGAGGACATCAGCGAGATCCACCGCACCGAACCCTACGTTTACAGCCAGATGGTGGCAGGCCGCGATGCCCCCACCTTCGGCGAGGCCAAGAACAGCTGGCTGACCGGCACGGCGGCATGGACCTTCGTGAACGTGAGCCAGTACATTCTGGGCATCCAGCCCACTTTGGACGGCCTGCGCGTTGACCCCTGCATCCCCCACACGCTGGCAGGCTACACCGTCACCCGCCGTTACCGGGGTGCCGTGTACCACATCCGGGTGGAGAACCCCCACGCCGTGCAGAAGGGCGTGCAGAGCGTCACCGTGAACGGCGCTCCTATTGCGGGCACCCTCCTGCCGCTGGCAAAGGCCGGTGAAAGTGTGGAGGTCTCTGTCATTCTTGGATAACCCCCCTCACAGCAAAAAGACCGCCAAAGCAAGTAGAAACGCTTGCTCTGGCGGTCTTTTCAATACAGTTTTCTTAGCTTTAATTACAGCATCTTGGAAAGGAAAGCTTTCAGACGAGGATGCTTGGGGTTCGAGAAGAGCTCCTGCGGAGGCTCATCCTCCTGGATCCTGCCCTCATCGATAAAGATGACGCGGTTGGACACCTCGCGGGCAAAGCCCATCTCGTGGGTGACCACCAGCATGGTGATGCCGGTGTGGGCCAGCTCCTTCATCAGCTCCAGTACCTCGCCCACCATCTCAGGGTCCAGGGCGCTGGTGGGCTCGTCGAACAGGATCACGTCCGGGTCCATAGCCAGAGCGCGGGCAATGGCAATGCGCTGCTGCTGGCCGCCGGACAGGCTCTTGGGGTAGACGTTGGCCTTGTCGGCCAGACCCACACGGGCCAGCAGCTCGTCGGCGCGCTGGGAAATGGCTTCCTTGTCCTTCAGTTTGAGCAGGCTGGGGGCCAATTCCAGGTTCTTCTTCACGGTCAGGTGGGGGAAGAGGTTGAAGTGCTGGAACACCATGCCCATCTTCTGGCGGACAGAGTCGATGTGGTCGTCGTCCACCTCCACGCCCTCAAATTTGATGCTGCCGCCGGTGGGGATCTCCAGCCGGTTCAGGCAGCGCAGGAAGGTGGATTTGCCGCAGCCCGAGGGGCCGATAAGGCAGACCACGTCGCCGCGGTAGATGTCGATGTCGATGCCCCGCAGCACGTCCAGAGTGGGGGCAGCCTGCTTTGCGCCCTTCCGCTTTTCGCCGCCGTAGGTCTTGGTCAGGCCCCGGACTTCCAGGATCTTATCGGTCACTTTGTGCCAGCCTCCTCTCAAATTTTGCAAGCAGCCAGGTAAAGATCATCACCAGCACCAGATAGATCAGTGCCACGCCAAACAGGGGGAACATGGCCTCGTAGGTGCGGTTCATGATGCCCTGGGCCGCATACAGCAGCTCCTTGCCGCCGATGACGGTGATAAGGGAGGTATCCTTCAGCAGCATGATGAACTCGTTGCCCAGGGCAGGCAGCACCGCCCGGATGGCCTGGGGGATGATGATGACCACCATGGTAGTGATGTAGTTCAGGCCCAGGCTGCGGCCGGCCTCCATCTGGCCCGGGTCCACAGCCATCAGGCCGCCCCGGATGATCTCGGAGACGTAAGCGCCGGAGTTGATGCCCAGCGCCAGCGCACCGACCATCGTGAAGTTGCGGCTGTTGTTGAAGATGACCATGCTCATGATCAGCAGCTGCACCATCATGGGGGTGCCCCGGATCACGGTGGTGTACACCTGGCACACGGCGTTAAAGACCCCCAGCACCGGGTTGCGGCGGCCGGGGCGCTGCTGGTCGTGGGCCACACGCACCAGCGCCACCACGCTGCCCAGCAGGACGCCCATGGCCAGAGCAATGGCAGTGACCAGCAGGGTGGTGCCTACGCCCCCGATATACTGGAGCCAGCGGTCCTTCAGGACAAAGGCCTGATAAAATTTGTAGAACAGCTCCTGCCCCATGTCCAGCCGGCCGCCGCTTTTCAGCAGCTGGCTCAACAGTTCGTATTGTGCGGCCATTCGCATCCTCACTTTCTTTTCGTCTGTTGTGATCTTGTCAGAATTTTGTAACCTATATCCCTTAAAAAAGGGGAGGTGCCCGGTGGGCCGCCTCCCCTTGAGGGGTCTGTTTACTCAGCCTTGATGTACTTGTCCACGATGGCCTGCAGGGTGCCGTCGGCCTTCAGCTCCTCCAGAGCGGCGTTCACAGCCTCCAGCAGAGCGGTGTTGCTCTTGTTCATGCCAATGGCGTAGTCCTCCTCGGCGTAGCTGGTGTCCAGGATCTTCAGGCCGGGGTTGGACTCCACATAGGCCTTGGCGGGCTCGTTGTCGATGACCACAGCGTCCACCTGGCCGTTGTTCAGGGCCTGTACAGCGGTCAGACCGTTATCGTAGGCCACCACGGCGTCCTCGCCAAAGTCGTCGGAGCAGTACAGGTAGCCGGTGGTGCCGCGCTGGGTGCCGATCTTCTTGCCGGCCAGATCGTCCACAGAGGTAATGTCGGAGCCCTCGGGCACGATGACGGACTGGATGCCGGTGGCGTAGCTGTCGGAGAAGGACATCACAGCCATCCGCTCGTCGGTGACAGTGATGCCTGCCATGGCGATGTCGGCCTTGCCCTGCTGCACGCTGAGCAGAGCGGCGTCAAAATCCATGTCGTCGATCTGCAGCTCCAGGCCCAGCTTCTCGGCAATGGCCTGTGCGGTGTCCACATCGATGCCCTCAATGGTGCCGGCGTCGGTGGTCATCTCGTAGGGAGGGAAGGTGGCGTTGGTAGCCATAGTCAGCTTGCCAGCCTCAACGGTGGTCAGCTCAGCAGCGGCAGCGCTGGTGGAAGCAGCCTCAGAAGAAGCAGCAACAGAGCTTGCAGCAACGGAAGAAGCAGTGGAGGCAGAGCCGCCGCAGGCGGTCAGAGCCAGAGCAGCAACGGTCAGGCCAGCGGCAGCAAGAAAGCTGCGGCGAGAGATCTTTTTCATATTCAAACACTCCTCTTTATGTGCATATCGTTTGCATCTCTCTGCTGCGATGCGATTCATCGAAAAATCAGAGAGCGTGTTTAGTATAGGTTGTACAATTTGAAAAGTCAAGTGTTGTGCAAAAATTCCATCAAATTGAAACCGAATTGCAAACAATTATGCAGAATAAAGCTTGAGAGTGATGTATATATGCAGAACCTCTCAGTCTGCTTCGCAGACAGCTCCCCTATCAGGGGAGCCCTTGGCATGTCGGTCAGGCTTACGCTGGACGAGCAAGGCTTGATTTATCGGGAGCTGTAGTGCCCTGCTGCCTGGATCCACGGCAGCTTGACAAAATCCGCTCATCCAGAAGCTGCAGCGAGGCCCGGCATTTTGCGCCAGCGCTGACGGAGAGGTTAAACCGTCCGCGCCAGCTCTTCCACGCTCCGCTTCGGCACGCAGTAGTCACCGTTCTCATCGAGGTAATACTTGATGCCGGTCTTCTCCGTCATCGGTACGATCCTGGCGGCGTGAGTGGGGTAGCCAAGAGCTACCATGAACGTCAGCTTGTCCGGCGCGGCGATGCCCAGCAGCTCGCTCAGGGCAGGCTTGTTGATGGCGCCCATGATGCAGCTGCCCACGCCCTTGGCCCATGCGGCGAGGGTGATGTTCGCCAGCGCGATGCCGGTGTCGGTGTTCAGGTCGCCGGGGATGGAGCTGTCCTGCACGACGGCCAGATACATCACAGGCTGCTCGTCGGCTTTGGGAGCACCCTGCTCCGGCGGCAGATAACCGGCCCACTTGACCAGCGGATGGACCTTTTTCACCATCTCAGGGCTCTGCACAACCACCAGCTTCACGGCCTGACGGTTCGCGCCGCAGGACGACAGGCGCAGGGCCTCCACCATATCGTCCACCACATCCTGTGACACCGGCTTCTGGGCGAAGCGGCGGTAGGTGCGGCGGGTGTTGAGCGTTTCCATAACAGACATCGGCAGACACTCCTTTATATAAGTTTGATTTGATTATAGCACCGGCGAAAGAGCCGCACAAGGGAGGCGGGGATCTATTTCCGCTTCCAGGCGTGGCCGCTGGGCATGGGCAGACCCAGCACCAGCGCGATGCCCACAGCCAGCGCCACGGCCACCTTGAAGGTGGAGATGCCGTTGGCCAGCGAAAGGGCATTCTCGCCCTGGATGAAGTAGTAGGCGGTGTAGTAGATGCCCGCGCCGGGGACCAGCGGGAAGATGCCGGTCAGCAAAAAGACCGTCACCGGCGTCTTGAGCAGCACGGCGCAGATACGCGCCGCCAGCGACAGCGGGATGATCGCGATGAGGGAGGCTGCCGCCGCGTCGGCCCCGTATAAGACAGCCAGCTCGTAGACGAACCAGCCCACTGCGCCCACCAGCGCACAGCAGGGGAGCGTGCGCTTAGGGCAGGCGAAGAGGACGGCGAAACTCAGCGTTCCCGCCCCGGCCAGAAAGAACTGTGCCACCAGCTGGCCGATCTGTGTGCTTGTCAAGGTCATCATACCACCGTCACCCCCGTCAGCAGAGAAGTAAGGCTCAGAACAAGGCCGGTGCCGATGGCGATGCTGGCCGCGATGAGCAGGGCATCTATCATCCGGATGGTGCCGGAGAGGTAGTCGCCCTGCACGAAATCCCGGATGCCCATGGTGAAGGCGATGCCGGGGGTCAATATCATCAGGGTGCCGATGATGGCGTGGCTGGCCTCAGTGTCCAGCAGATGGCACCCCAGAATGCAGACCAATGTAATGAGCGCTGCCGCCGAGATCTTGCGGAAGCCGTTGGAAAGCCTCCGATTTTCACAGAGCAGCAGATAGCCGCTGACGATGAAACCCGCCGCCGCTGCCGCCAGCGCCGAGCGTATCGTGCCGCCGAAGATGAGCGCAAAACAGGCTGTGCCGCTCATCCCGGCGAGAAGCTGGGTCTTCCCTTTGGGGAAGGGGATGCGCCGGGCCTCGGCCAGGCGGCACTCAGCCTCGTCCAGTGTGACGCCCCCGGCTGCTATCTCGCGGGAAAGGGCATTCACCGCGGCCACCCGGCCTAAGTGGGTCGTCCGCACCGGCACGTTCCGCACTTCGGCGATCTCTGCCGTGCCAGCGCTGGCAAAGATGCCGTTGGTCAGCACATAGACGTGGAACTCCCGCAGATGGAAGCTGCGGGCCATGATCTCCATCGTCTGCTCCACCCGGAAGACCTCTGCTCCGTTTTCCAGCAGCGTCTCGCCCGCCGCCATGATAAAGTCCATGATGCGGCGCCGCTGCTCGTCGCTGGGATATAACTCTCTGCTGTCCATTCCGGCCCTCCTTGTCATGCCCGCCAAAGGGGGCATATTATCTCATACTATACTGTATCACAATTCCGGCAGCTTGCAAAGGCGTCTTTTCACATTTTTGCACAACTTCCGTCCTTGCCGTCGGGGGCGCAGTGTGTTACACTGATAACAACTATGAAAAGATCCAGAAACCACAGGAGGAAATGACCGTGAAGCAGAGTCTGAATTTCGCGCGCCGTCTGGCGGCGCTGGTGCTGGCAGCTGTGATGCTGTGTGTGGCTGTCCCGGCGGCGTTTGCCGAGGATGCCGCACCCGGTGCCACCACCATTGGCGGTGCAAACACCACCCTTATCCCTGAGGAAGAGGAAAATTGTCTGAGCTGGCTCTTCGGCTCCAAAGATAAGATCACACTGCCCTATCTGAATATCAAGGGCAAGGGCCTGCGCCGGAACGTGTCGCTGGACCTCGTGGACTGCCTGGTGGGCATCACCTACACGGAGCTTGGCTCCATCGGCAGCTATGTCAGCGCCAGTGCCGCGCAGGAGGCGTGGAAGGCCCAGGCCGTGGCCATCCACTCCTACCTCGAGTACCATAAGCAGTACGGCTCCTCGGCCAACGCTCTCATCTACACCCCCGTGGAGGACATCCCGTCCTCGGCCCGGTCGGCTATCCGCAAGGCGGTGGAGTCGGTGAAGGATGAGGTGCTGACCTACAACGGCAGCGTCATCGACGCCGTCTGGTCGGCCAGCGCGGGCTACAACACCCAGACCGGCGTCTACGGCACCTGTTCCAGCCTCGACGCCTGGGGTTCGGACGTGCCTTACCTTAAGAGCGTGGAAAGCCCCTATGAGCGCCAGTACCACGAGAAGATGCGCCGCATCATCGGCAAGGATTATGACTATGTCGAGTACAACGACAGCCGCACCGGTGAGCCCTACCAGAGCGCCGACACCACCCACAAAGACCTCGGAGGCTTCGTCCAGTACAATACGCTGGTGTCCAATGGCCGCAGCTACCGCTATATCGGCCAGTTCGTGTCCTCCCGCTACTGCTTCGATTTCAGCACGGATGCAGCGGGTGTACCCTGTATGTACTACTACGGCTTCGGCCACGGCGTGGGCATGAGCCAGTGCGGCGCCGTGGGCTACGCCGCCGAGGAGGGGATGGGTTATCGCGACATCCTGAAGCACTACTACTCCGGCGTTTCCATCCGGACGGTGGGCAGCGGCACGAGCTCCGGCGGCGGTCTGTTCAGCTGGCTGCGCCGCCTGCTGGGCATGTAAAAAATCAAAAGGAATTGCGCAAAATACTTCTCAAATGAGACGTGATTTGGTATACTGTACACGCTTGTACACAAGAGACAGACTATTTCGCGTTTCACGCTCCAGAGCGGGAGCGATACGATAAAGAACAACAGGTGGAGAGAACGGAATGCAGTTGGAGAAGGAAAAGAAAGAAAAGTGGGAGCGGGAGCGCTGCCGCGCATTGGCGCAGCGCATCGTGGAGGAGGCAAACCCCGCCTCGGCGGCTCTGCTGGGAGAGCAGATGTCCCTGCTGGCCAAGGCCCTGCACCGTGCAGGTGTGGAGGCAGAAGAGTGGACAGAGAGCTCTGCGGCAGAGCTTCTGGTGGTGACAGACCCCGCGTGGGAAACGCTGCCCGAGACGCTGCCCGCCCGGGTGCTGCTGGTGAGCGATGAGAGCACCGTGATGGCGGGCTGGGCCGAGCAGCTGGCTCAGCGGGGATACTTCCGCGATTTTGGCTGGCGCAGCAAGGGCCGCGTCCAGCCGTCGGCGCTGTTCTGCACCAGCCAGCCCACCCAGCTGAAGATGGTGCGGGGCTACGAGATGGAAATGGACATCCTGCGTGACCGGATGGTGCGTGCTGAGCGCACCTGCGGCGAGGAAGCTGAGCTCATCGCCCGGCTGCGCAGCGACCTTTCGCTCAGCCGCAGCCACGAGCAGCAGCTGGAAAAGACACTGGGCGAGGTGACCGGCTCGAAGTTCTGGAAGATGACCTGGCCCATGCGCTATGTCGTCAGCAAGAGCCGCCAGCTCTGGCACACTCTGCCCCTCTTTGTGCTCCTGCGGGAGCTGCGCAGCGGCGGCATCGAGGGTGTGCGGGAACTGGCCCGCGCCCGCCGCGAGTACGCCGCCCTCTTCCCGGGCAAAGTCATGCGCGCCGACCGGTTCGCACCGGTGGAACTGCTGGTGCGGCAGGCAGGCGACCAGCCCGCAGGCCCCAAGATCAGCATCGTGGTGCCGCTCTACAACACCCCGCTGGACTTCCTCGAAGAGCTGCTGGATTCCGTCGTGAACCAGACCTACCGCAACTGGGAGCTCTGCTGTGTGGACGCCGGCACTGCCCCGGGTGTGGGCGAGATGGTGCAGCAGCGCGCCGCTGTGGACCCTCGTATCCGCTACAGGAAGCTGGAGAAGAATGAGCTCATCCCCGGCAACACCAACAAAGGCATCGAGATGGCCACCGGCGACTTCATCGCCCTGCTGGACCACGATGACATCCTCCATCCCTGCGCCCTCTGGTACGCGGCCAAGGCTATCGCCGAGCAGGGAGCCGACTTCGTCTATACCGATGAGGCGACCTTTGAGGGCAAGCGTTGGGATTGACTATTTCCAGAAAACAAAAGACAAACCAAATAGCGTAAGCTACCGTAACCACATTGAAAGAACGTCTCCACTTGATGTCTTTGGAATAAGGGGAATGCAATATCATGCAAAATAGAAAGAATAACATTCCGATGTCCAAGAGTATGCTGATGCCGTTGACTCGGATAAAGGTGCGATAAATGACTCCCCAGAAATAGCAGAGCGTTCCATAAGTGATAAGTGCAATCAAAGGACGTTTTATCGACAATATAATATAAATTATGGCAATGGGGATGAGGACAACAAGAAATGCCTTCAGCAATTGGTCATTTAGTGCATGATAGGCTATAGCCGCCAGACCGATAAAAAGCACGGCGGATAAAGCTATTTGTGGAGATATGTGTCTTGTTGCAATTCCCATATTTCTGGTCATTATTTAACGGCTGCTGGTTTTGAAGTCAGGCCTAATTGTGCCAATCGGCTGAAGAAGGAGTGTACCGGAGTCTTCGGAGGCAGTTCTCCGGTGAAGGCTTCTACAACTTCACGGTCGGCATTGTTCAGATAAAGGAATAATGGAGTGTCTGCCAGTTCGTCTTTCAACGGTTTTAAACGATTGTCGTCATCCTTACCCCACAAACGGCAGGCATTGGCTATCAGTAGATTGAAATCCGCTTTTTTCAGAACGGGTATAGGCAGTGATGCTACATTGACGGAAGGGTATTCTACCAGTATGACATCCGGTATTTCTTCTGCTTCATTTAATTGCCAAAAATCGGAAAGTTCTTGAGCCTGTACATATATTTTGTCTTTTATTTCAAAATCATGGTTATGTTCTACAAGGCGTACCCGAATACCTTCCGATTCCCAGTACTGGATAAAGTATTTGGCAAGAAATGATTTACCTTCGCGGGCGTTCATGCTGAGCAGATTTATTATAGTGGGACGTCCGGGCTGCAAATAGTTATTTAATTGACGACAACTGTATGCGGCTGCCAAACGGTTGCATGCCTTAAGGAAACCACGATATTTTAAATTGCTGATACCGTTGAAGGCAGCAATAACAGGTAATCCCGTCAGACGTTTGCTGCGTATGGGGTCGCGAAGGGTACGGTCCAGTAACTCGATGAGCAGGAAGTAGGCGGTAATAAATATCAGGCTGCCAAAGAATGCTGCTATAATAATAACGGCTCTTTTTCGACCGTTATCTGTCAACGGATAATTGGGATCTGAAATAATCTGTAGGTTAGCGGTGGTCATTTTTATATTTTGCAAACGCAAGTGTGCATCTGCCAATCCTTTTAACTGCTGGCGATAGGTATCTTCGGCAATGCCTATGGCACGTTCTTTTCGTTTTACTTGGGTACCTATAGGAGAGAAATGAGCGTATTCGTTGATGATATCAATTTGGCGATTTGAAAGTACCTGCAATTCTGCTTTAGCTTTTGCTTCGTTAATACAAGCCATAAGCCATTCATCCACCATGTTTTTAATACCTACTCCTTCCTTGGAAAAACTATATTCGTTCAAATTGTCGGAAAGATGGCTGATTTTCTCTTCCGCCTTTTTAAGATTTTCTTTTTCTTTGAGGAGCTTTTCACTGCTCTGTTGGCTTTTCTCTGTTGTGAAAATTTCATGCTCCATAATACTCTGATTCAAATTGCTGACTTTCTCCAACTCTTGCAGCAGATTTGTATTGGTA
>OGXA01002044.1_pt1 | contig 15392 bp, 12 predicted proteins | sample 1576171 | NCBI WGS metagenome assembly OGXA01 (sample SAMEA3541587, study PRJEB24748) | human gut metagenome | biome: human gut; feature: human-associated habitat; material: faeces | place: China | collected 2012 | reverse complement strand
TCTACGAACCGACGCTGGAAGACGGAAGTACCTTCTTCGGCTCGAAGGTGGTGAATGATCTGGAAGCATTCAAGCAGCAGAGTCAGGCCATCATTGCCAACCGTTATGACAACTGTCTGGACAGTGTGAAGGACAAGGTGTACACGCGGGATATTTTCCGCAGAGACTGATTCTCCCTTAATAATACTCATAAAGTACATTTATTCCTCCTAATACACAAAGATGAAAATCTATCCATATATGCTTAAATATTCAGCTCTTCCGAAAGAAAAGAAAAAGTTATCATCATTAAATGGATACAAGGTGCTGATCGATACTATTAATACACATTAACATAATACAGATACAGAAAAATCAGATTTTTTATATCCATCAAAAGTAAATAAATTACTATAGAGTAAAATCTATTTGAACAAAAAACATTATTAATAAAAAAAATAAGACAAGACTTTTCTACATAATGTAAAAATGAGACAAAGAGAGATTAGTATTGATATATTAAAATTTATTGCAGCCCTTATTATTACTAATTCACACATGGAGCTACTTTACGGGAAATATAGTGCCTTAGCTACAGGTGGAGCTATAGGAGATGTATTGTTCTTCTTTTGCTCAGGCTTTACCCTATTTCTTGGGAAAATGGGAAGATTTGATAACTGGTATAAACGAAGAATCAATCGGATATATCCCACAGTTTTTGCATGGGCAATCATGGGAGCTTTCATTTTTGGCTATCATAATGACATGAAATACACTCTTATAAATGGCGGTGGCTGGTTTGTTACCTGCATCATGATCTATTATGTAATCCTATATATCATTCGGCGAGTAATGCAAAATAAGCTGAAATGGGCTTTTATGATTACAAGTATCATTGTAATTGCATGGTATTTCATCATGAATCCACCATTCGGATTTAATATGTATGGCAGTACATACCTTAAATGGGGACATTATTTCCTGTTTATGTTATTGGGAGCATCATTAGGGATCACGAATAAAGACAACTGGAAGTATAGCTTTAAAAGAGATGGACTTAAAGCACTTGGGTGCACTATCGTATATTATAGCATGCTAACTGTTGCAAGAAAAATAGAAGTTGCGCAGCATCTTGAATTGCTATCCCTAATTCCTTTACTAGGCATAACTTTTTACTTATATAAGTTCTGCAACTCATGTATAATGAAAAAGTTATATTATAATAAATACATCGGAGCCATCATTAAATTCATTGGAGGATTGTGTCTGGAAATTTATCTCGTGCAGGGATCATTATTCACCGACAAGATGAATAAGATATTTCCACTGAATCTGCTCATTATGCTAATTATTATTATTGCTGTCGCATATATTCTAAGATGTTTAAGCCGGATTTTTGCCCAAACATTTAAACCGGAAGATTACAACTGGAAAGAGGTGTTTAAGGCCTATTAAATTTCTCCAAGGCCTATCTCTAATATTCCTAGTGTCACAATTGTAAATTCTAACCATACATGCTTAAATTAAAGGATTTATCTCTTCTGGAAAGCAGAAGGGAGTTATCATTACTGCCTGAAGGCAAAGTGCTGATCAATACGATCAATGCACATTCATATAACACGGCACAGAAAGATCCGCTCTTTGCAGAGGCTCTCCAGAAGGGGGATGCTTTGGTGCCGGACGGAGCCAGCATCGTAATGGCCTGCCGGTGGCTGAAAGCCAAATCGCAACCGAAGGAACGGATTGCAGGATGGGATCTGTTTGAACAGGAAATGGAACAGCTGAACCGGCGGGGAGGCAAATGTTTCTTCATGGGAAGCAGTGAACGGGTGCTGGGGCTGGTCAAGCTCAGGGCTGCGGAGGTGTATCCGAACATCACGGTAGAGACGTATTCCCCACCCTACAAGCCGGAATTCAGCGACGAGGAGAACCGGCAGATCATCGAAGCAATCAACAAGGCTAATCCGGATCTGCTCTGGATCGGCATGACAGCGCCGAAACAGGAGAAATGGGTCTACACGCACTGGAAGGAACTGGACATCCACTGCCACTGCGGTGCCATCGGAGCGGTATTCGACTTCTTTGCGGGAACCGTGGAGCGTGCCCCGAAATGGTGGCAGGAACACAGTCTGGAATGGCTGTACCGGCTGATCAAGGAACCGCGACGGATGTGGAGACGGTACATCATCGGAAACATGCTGTTCCTGATCAACATCGCAAAAGAGAAATTCTAAAAAAGGGAACTAGATCGGCATGAACGAAAGTTTTTCTAAAATAATAGACAAAATTTCTGAAGCATTAAACTTCTTTGATTTTTCGTTTATCGTATCAGGAGGATTGACTTTTTGTGTTATTTTCATAACCATAGACTTCTTAAATATTCCTCTTTTATTACTCAATTCAATCAGTACGCCTGTAAAAATTATAGCCTGTATAGGAGCTATCTATATTTGCGGATTAATATCTTTTGCCGGAGGTAAAAGTATACGCTTATATTTCCTTTATAAACTTGATAGCAAAAGAGGATTCTCCCCTATATTTATAGAAGCTTTAAAATTTATCAAGAAATACGATGAAACAACTGCAACAGAAGTAGACAGTTTTATTCATAAAGATAGCGATACCTTAAAATTATATTATACAAGAATGTGGATGGAACTTAGACACTGTGCTAATGCAGAAGCAACGATTAAACTTCTGAACCGTTTTTGGGTTATGCAAGCTGTTTTTGAAGGTCTTTACTTTTCGTTCATCCTAGCATTAATATGCAGCACCGTATTAATGCTGATTGTCAACCATTCTTTTATGATTGGTATTGTCATTGCATTTTTCTGCATCTGGTTTTGCTATAAAGAAGCCCAAAGATATGCTGAAACGCAAATCAACGAAATTGTTATAGCCTATAAAAAATTTATACTCAATGGAAACCGAGAACAATAAAACAATAGAACTGAAACTCTCGCAGTCTGAATTTTCAGACGCAATGGTATGTAACGACCAGAATCTGATCCATAAAGTACAGATGAATCAGATCCTTGAAATAGTTGATGCACAATTTCAGAAAGCAAAAAATTATACGCCAAGTACTACTCCGGAAGACCGGAAAATCGTACATAACACTATATCGATCTTTGCAAACCGGGGAGCTGGAAAAACTACATTCCTCCTTTCTGCTTTAAAACGAATCAGAGACAACTATAAAAAAAATGTTGTTTGCTTACGTCCCCTCGATCCTTCCATCATTGACTGCAAGCAACATCCTTTTATCAACATCATTGCCGCTATTCATCAGACAGTGGAAGAGTCTATCAAAGAGGACCCCTGGAAAAAGCCTTCTGTAGACAAAGACTGTCTGGAAGAATATAAATCAATCTACAAGAAACTTCTGAAAGGACTTCCTTTCATTGACGGTATCGGGAATGAAAATATCTATCAAAACTGGGATGATGAGCTTTTCATTTCCATGCAAGGAATGGAAAGAGCAGAAGCTTCGAATAATCTGATTGACTATTTTCATGCATATGTCCACAAAGCATTAAAATTATTACAGGCTGTATGTTTTGTCATCTCATTTGATGATATTGATACAAACTTCCAAAAAGGCTATGAGCTGCTGGAAGTCATCAGAAAATACCTGACCACCGAACAGATTATCTGTATTTTGACCGGTGATCTGGAATTATATGGTAAACTGGTCAGAAAGGCATCCTGGAAATGTTTTGACAGTACTTTCCTGAACAAAGAGCGTACATATGCCAAACGTAACGAAGATGAGTTCTCGACAATGATCAATCATCTGGAGAACCAGTATCTGCTAAAAATTCTGAAACCGGAAAACAGAATCCAGCTACACACTATCAACGAGGTTATAGAACTAGATGAATCAACTATATACATATATTTCTCAGACGATCAGAAAGAAAAGTGGACTCTGGATGATTGTTACAAAGCATTATTAAAATCACTGAACTTTCCAACCAATAATCAAAGGGTTTTAACCAGTGTCCTACTGTTTTTAAAATCATTATCTCTTAGAAGTCAGATCCGTCTATTATATCTCATAAAGAAACATATTTCTTCTGAAACGGATTCCAACGAAGATCTAAGCTATGATAAGAATAGAAAAAGGGAACTTAAACTTAAAAAAGAGAATAGTATTGTAACCGAAATGGCCAATATATTCTGGAATGACATCAACCAGAAGGCTACTAATGCAAAAAAGCTGATCACACTGGATCCTTTTTATACCGTGGAAATGCAAACTTTTCAGCTTCACAATCACCTGCTTGCAGGCGGAAGTAATTTTATGCCATCCACCAATGACGAAACTTTGAACAAGGCTCTGCTAACCATAGGAGCTTTGTATAATGTACAAGCAGAGAAATACAGTTTTCTGATTTTTGACTTCTGGCTGAGATTATGTTATGTGCAGTATGCAACAGAAACTTTCGTGGATGGACATACAGCCCAAAGTATCAGTGATTTCATTACATTTTCATGTCTAAACGACTATGACGATCTGACTAAATGCATGGGACTTGGTCAGGCATATTGCCAAAGAGAATACCGCAAATATTCGAACATCACTGACAAAACAATGGCTGGTACCATGATTGTTGATTATTTGCCCTTACTGCAAACAAAAGATGATAGTATATATACAACCTTATTACTGGAAGGTACTCAAAATGAGATGCAGAATGAAACAACATTTGTATCTGTATACAAACTGTTTGCTGCCATAAGGGACATTCTTTTTCACATTGAAACAAACAATATCACAATAGATAATATATCCCCAGATCTGTTAGATAATACAAATCAGTTAGATAATACAAAACTGATATTAAGCAAACTGATGCAATACCGATCCTACATTGAGCCTAACAATAAACCTAACCAAGGAAATATGTATGTTAGACAGATGGAAGAAGACCAGGAAGTTTCTTATGGAGATTTTTATGAAAATAAAACCATTGACAAGCTTGTAGAAGATGTGTTGAAGTGGAGATCAAAATATCAAACAATGATGAAAACTCAGAATATTTCAGCACAATTGCTGCAACGCATTTTTACCCGAAGCTATTTTACGATGGTAAATATTGACAGAAATAAACATTATACGAATGTAGGTGAAAAAATTAATGCCTACATTATAGGATTTTTGAATGCAGTGCTCGTTGAAAATGCTATAGAAAATAATTGTACCGCCGTCAATCTGAATACCAGTCATGATATAGACAAAATATTCAAAAACAATATAATGGCGCTCTATCAAGACGGGAATTACAAGTTAAATCAACTGAGGCTATATCAATGGATGACCACTTGCCCACTTTTGACAAAATTTATCAATCCGTTTATCACAAAGATAATTCTGTATGAAAAGATTGATACCAATTGGGAACTTTATAATTATTCTGCAGTCACAAACAACTTGAAAGTTAAAGAAAAAAAAGCTCAAGAATTAAACGACAGCCTAAAAACTATAGAACAGGCCCTAAGATGGCTAGAAAAAACTTTGTCACCCAACGATGCAAACTCAAACAATAAACAGAAAAGAAGCTTTATAGGCATTTACCTCACTGATAATCATGAAAAAGATATTATCTATTTGGATAAAGATATGGATATATCTGAATTGAAACGAAATAAAATTGAACTAATCCAAAAAAAAGGAAAATTATTTATCAATAAATATCAGATTGATGAAGAAATCAAACATGACAAATCTATGAAAGAAAAAACAGCCAGCTTTATCAGAGATGACTACAATAAATACGAGAATGATTTAAGTTTCTATAATTATCTATGCAGTATAGAAATCAAAGAATCAAAAGTCTTAAACTATGATCCCAATATTGACCAAGATTCTTTATGACAATGAAAGTCTGTTTGAGTATGAAAGGAATGAAAGTTTAGGATATTCCATTCCTTTCAACAAAATCAAAGCCAGACTGATTGCCATGGAACGGATGGGAAACCCGATACTGAACGATGCGTTCTACGAAGGTATGGGAGAAATGTACCTGGATGATTATCACTCATTGGCTGAATTTCTCTATAAAATGCCTCAAAGGGTCGCACAAGATCTGTTGTGCAGGAAAAGCGGGGCTATTTTTGTGCAAAAAGAAAAACTGGATACATGGATGGAAGTTATCTCTTTTGTCCCTCCTACTTTCTTCATAGCAGCCTTCGTTCTGGAAAAATTCAGGATGTCCATATTGTCAACCAGGAATACATTTATTGACTTTATCAATACAAATCTAATCCAATTTATACATACGGCCCAGCCGATTGCATACATTCCGGAATTGAATTATCTGCTGGATGAAAACAACGGACTGAATGACCTGCATATCCATCTGAACGGTTCTACTGAGTCGGATGCTGTCTGGCAATATATGATCCATAATCCTTATAAAACACTGAAAGACTTTATGGAAGTGTATACAGCCAAAGCAGCGGTCAGAAAGCTGACGGAACAGACCATTGCAAATTTTACGCCATATACTTTATTGGAGCGTCTGAAAAAAGCCAGACAACTGAGATCTGCTATCTTGCATAAAATAGCAATCAACAATGAATTGATACACGACACATCTGATGACTGCATAGCTGATTTTGAGCTGGAAAATCTGATAGGGAATGCATCGTTTGACTTCAGACTTCCTCCCATATTAGACGAAATACTCTTTTTCCTGACAGTTTTCCATGAACTGGAAAATAAGGATGACAACTATCTGGCCAGTTGGCTTCATCATTACTTATTAATAAAGGGAATAGCTCACAGACTGACCGTCATGCAACAGTCACAAACAGGTTTTCCCCAGTTCCAACTGATTACGGAAAATTCATTCAGATACAGCATTGAAACATTTTATACGCAACGGTTTCTTCAACTGGCAGGAGGCGGACCAATCAGTTATCTGAACATCATAGAAGGAAGATTTGCACCGGCAGAAAACAGTTATAAAATTCATCTGCTGACATCCAGAATCAAACAAGGATTTGAGAAGGCTCAACAGAACTGTAAATTTCTTAACAACGCGGAACTTGTTCTGATCGCTCATTTCATAAAGAAAAAAGACAATGAAAAGAATCTTCCGATCAGACACAGACTTTTAAGACAGGAATTAAAAAGGAAGGCAATGGCATTGGCCATATTTATTGAAAAAGATACCCAAGCCGGAAAACTTGTCAAAGGTATAGATGCTGCCGCCAGCGAATTTGATGCAGGCCCGGATGTTTTTGCCCATACTTTCCGATTCTTAAGAATGAAGGGAATCGAAAAATGTACTTTTCATGCCGGTGAAGATTTCCGACATATTCTGACAGGCATCAGAAATATCTATGAAGCAATGCTGTTTCTGGAGTTACAAACCAGTGACAGAATCGGACATTGTACAGCAATCGGAATTTCACCCGATTTATGGATGAAACGAATCGGCCCGGTTTGTTTCATAAGTCAGGGAGAATGGCTGGATAATCTGGTATTTGCCTGGTATCTTATCAGAGAAACAAAGTGCTTGGAACTCCAACAAACCATCATACAGATAGAAAATGAAATTGCTGAATTTTCACATAAAGTTTATGGAGCCTATTATCCACCCTATATCTTGGCTGAAGCCTGGAAAATGAGAAAATACAACCCGTTTTTGTATCTGGAGCAGGATTATGTCTCTCCAACAGATGACTGGTACAGAACCGAATCTATTGAGGAAGAGAGACAAATCAGAGAGTGGTTAAAAGGGAATCCGGATATTCAAGAAGTCTGGTCTGCCTATCATAGAATGAAGGGAAATCCGGAACAATACGATAAATTAATCAAAATCAACACCAACAAAATATTTAATGCACACGAAATCTATCTGTTACAGAATCTGATTCTGAACGAAATGGCTACAAAAGGTATTGTAATTGAGGCTCTGCCGACAAGCAATATGAGAATCAGTTACTACAAGCATCTGAATGAATATCATCTGTGCAGATGGGTAAACGGTGTGGAGGAAGAGGTTCTATTACCTCCCGTAGTCCTTGGGACAGATGATCCGGGTATATTCTCAACAAACATTTACAACGAATATGCCAAGGCTTATCTTAACATCGAGAAAGGAAATGCATCCTCCACGGAACGGCTACACAAAATATCCGGCCTACACAAGAACAGTATCATCTATAATTTTAGCAACAATGGTCAATGAAGTACGGGCTGCAATTGTATTATTTTGTACTTGTGTACAAAATAATACTGAAAAGCATATGCTATATGACTTTGAAAAAAAGCAGATATATTCAATATACTATTTTCTGATTGCAACAAATTTATTATCATAACTTCTAACCAAAAATTTCTATGGGAAATAAGCTACTGACCTACAAGCGGATGGTGAACACAATGGTCATCATCACGGAGACTCTGATCTGCGGCGGACTGTTCGGACTGTTTTACAGCTGGTCGCAGGGAAGCAGCTGGGAAAAGACAATGGGAGTGCCGCAAACGCAGATCATGCTGACGCTGATGCTGTGTTACTTCGTAACGGCAATCAATACGGGAGTTTCGCTCTACAACCGCAAAGTGTATGCTTACCGGATTGTGGGCCACGTGGTGCAGAATGTGTTTGTCTTCGCCATCCTGGCGGGATGCATCCTCGCCATAGGACAATATACGGATCCGTGGTCGAAGCTGTTTGCGGGCTATCTGGCAACCCTATTTATCTGTCTGGCGGCATTCCGGCTGACGCTGCGTTACCTGGTGAAGAGTTACCGCTCACGGGGTGGAAACCTGCGCTTCGTGGTGCTGGTGGGAAGTTATGAAAACAATGTGGAGCTGTACCGGGAGCTGACGGAAGCTTCGTATGCGGGATTCCGGGTGATCGGTTATTTTGACCACGAACCCAGCAACCGCTATCCGAAGGAATGTCCGTATCTGGGACGGCCGGAAGACGTAACGGCTTATCTGGGACAGCATCCGAAGGTACACTTCCTGTTCTGCTGTCTGCCTTCGAAGGACCGGGACGTGATCATTCCGATCATCAACTTCTGCGAGAACCATCTGGTGAGATTCTACAGTGTGCCGAACGTGCATAACTACCTGCAGAACCGGATGTACTTCAACATGCTGGGCAGTGTGCCCTTCCTGAGCCTGCGGCCGGATCCGCTGAGCCAGCTGGGGAACAAGTTCGTGAAACGGACATTTGACATCGTATTCTCGCTGTGTTTCCTCTGCACGCTGTTTATCCCGATCCTGATCATCGTGACCATCATCACGAAGATTACCATGCCGGGACCGATCTTCTTCAGACAGAAACGGAACGGACTGAACGACAAGGAGTTCTACTGCTACAAGTTCCGGAGCATGAAGGTGAATGCGGATGCGGACAAGGTGCAGGCAACGAAGGATGACCCGCGGAAGACGAAGTGGGGAAACATCATGCGCAAGACGAGCATCGACGAGCTGCCGCAGTTTATCAACGTGCTGATGGGCGACATGAGCGTGGTGGGACCGCGTCCGCACATGCTGAAGCACACGGAGGAGTATTCGAAACTGATCAACAAGTACATGGTGCGCCACCTTGTAAAGCCGGGAATCACGGGCTGGAGCCAGGTGACGGGTTACCGCGGGGAGACGAAGGAGCTGAAGGATATGGAGGGACGTATCCGCGGGGATATCTGGTACATCGAGCACTGGAGTTTCTGGCTGGATCTGTACATCATCTACAAAACTGTGGCGAACGCCGTACATGGAGAAAAGAATGCATATTAAGAAATTGAGAAAAGGCTGCCTCTTGCGGGCGGGAATCCTGGCCGCTCTCCTTTGCGGGCCGGGATTCGCCACGGAAGCAAAGGCACAGTTCAACCTGGGCATGACGGGGGGACTGATGGCTCCGACAGCGGAAATGAACGAAACGGGAACATTCATGATCGGAGGAAACTTCATGCCGGAGAAGGGAAATCCCTTCGGTTATAATACGGGAAACTACTTCGTGGACTTCACCCTGTTTTCCTTTCTGGAACTGGCTTACCGCGAAACGCTGCTGAAAACAACGTACATGACCAGCAAGCCGAAGTTCAACCAGCAGGACCGCTCGTTCTCGCTGAAGGTGCGGGTGCTGAAGGAAGGGAAATACCGCCCTGCCCTGGCCATCGGGGCGCACGACCCGTACAAAAATCTGGGAAATAATTACTACCGGGGAATCTACGGAGTGGCAACCAAGCATCTGGATCTGAAGGGCAACGTGCTGATGCTGACAGTGGGATACCTGGGATGGACAGGCGACCGGAACGTCCTGCAGGACGGGGTGTTCGGCAGTGTGTCGTTCAGCCCGGTGTGGTGCCGGAATCTGTCGGTCATGGCGGAATATGATACGCACCAGGTGAATCTGGGGCTTTCGGCAAAGTTGTGGAAGCACCTGTCGCTGAATGCATTTACGGAAGGTTTTGACTGCATAGCAGGAGGAGTGAGATATGAATGTACACTGTGGCATTAGACGGTTCATCCTGCTGGCAGCCCTGACGGGACTGGCAGGAAACATGCGGGCGCAACTGGCGGAGAAGCTGGAAGCGGCAGGCATGGAGAATGTGAAGGCGGTGCGTACGGAACAGGGCTGGGTGGCTTCGTTCGAAGACCGGCTCTACCGGAGCAGCTATGAGGGCGTGGGAAAGGCAGTGGAAGCGGCACTGGCCTGCGAAACGGCCGGACAGGAAACGGTTCTGGTGGTGACGGACGAGAACGGGATCCCGGTGCTGCGGATCGGTCTGCCCGGAGAGGTGGCGGAGAGTTACCGCGCCGGAAACTGCGGACTGAAGGAGGTGTTCGGGGCCATGACGCTGGATACGGAAACGGACGAGGCACTGAAGGCGCTGAAGGGAACGGAAACACGGAACCGCAGCAGCTGGAAACCGGATCTGTGCGTGTATCCGCAGGTGTTTCTGGAGAATACCAGTTTCGACAAGCTGTACCGCTACAGCATCTCGCTGGCTCCGGCACTGGAAATGCCGCTCTGGAAAGGGGCGGAACTGACGGCACAGGTGATCTTCCCCATCGTGGGCAACCAGCAGGGGGAACTGAAGCAGATCCGTCCGGGTGTGGTGGCTCTGAAACAGGGCTTCTACTGGAAACGGAACTGGAGAACGACCATAGAAGCGGGACTGCTGACCAACCACCGCATGGGAGGCCAGGTGAAGGCTTCGTGGAAAAACCGGGACGGACGGTGGGAACTGGGTGGACGGCTGGGACTGACGGTCTACTCGCTCATCGACAACCAGGGATGGACGGTGACCAACCGGCCGAAAGTGAATGCGGGGGTGTATGCACGGGCGTATATCCCGGTATGGAACACGGAGGTGACCGTGGAGGGGAACCGCTTCGTATATGGTGACTACGGAGTGAAGGGGGATCTGACACGCCACTTCGGGGAATATACCGTGGGCCTGTACGGAATCTATACGGGCGGCATGGTGAACGGGGGATTCAGCTTTGCCATTCCCCTGCCCGGCCGCAAATACAAGCGCTGGAAGGGCATGCGGGTGAAACCGGCGGATTATTTCTCATACACCTACAGCATGGTGGCCTGGGGAGAATACATCGACCGGAACCTGGGAAGGGACTACCAGACACAGCCCGGGGAAAACCGCAGCAAGGGATTCTACCAGCCGGACTTTATCAAGGATTTTTTAATCAAACATACAAACAACTAATCATTAATTTTTTTACAAACAAAAATGAAAAAGAGAGAAATCTATGCAATGGCTCTGTTGCTGATGGCAACCGGAGCCGGATTGAGTTCTTGTTCTGTGAGTGACAACGAAAAGGCTCCTGAGGAGGTCGAAGACCCGATCAAGGATGTGGTGGAATACTACATCGTGGGCCAGGTAATGGAAAACAACCAGGGACTGGCAGGTGCCAGCGTCACTGTGGAAGGTGCTGAAGCCGTAACAACGGATGCAACCGGACAGTTCAGAGTGGCTGTAAGCGACAAGAAGGCTTATGCCATCACCGTACAGAAGGACGGATACCTGAGCGCTGAATCCAGCGTAACGGTTCCTTCGGGTGCCAGCAACCGTGACAGCTATGCCATCAGCCTGAACCTGACCAAGAAGTCGGCTGCCGTAGCGCTGAACAAGAACAACGATACAACCGTGGTAACAGACGGTGCTGTCGTTGACGGTATCGAGGATATCCAGGAAGCAGGTGTGGAAGTGCCGCACGATGCCATCACGGAAGACAAGACTGAAGTGACCGTTACTCCGTATGTACCGGAACAGGCTGCTGCTACCGTAAGCCAGATCAAGGACGGTACTTCCATCATGAACGTGTATGTGGAAACCAGCAAGGATGTGGACGGAAAGAATGCAATCATTGCTGTCAGCAACCCGACTACCAGCAATACCAACTTTGAAGATGTAGTGGTTTACAAGAAAGCTGCTGGATCAAGAGCGGATGCACAGGGTTATGAAAAGCTGGGTAAAGCTACTTATGATGCAAATACTAAGAGCTACCAGTTCAAACTGGCAGACGGTACACTGAGCGGTGACTACTCATTCCGTGTCACTCCGACCAGACAGGAAAGCGGTTCAGGTACGGAAGTGGTTGAAGGTGCTGAAGGCAAGGTGGACAACAGCGGTAACTTCGCTGCACTGACTGACATCCAGATCAGCTACGAAGCTCCGATGGGATGGAGCTACACCACTACTCCGGAAAGCGTAATGGGAAGCGACAAGGCTCTGGCTTCACTGATCAACAATGCCGTTGCAGCAACAGAAGGTGCTTCCGGCGTATATAAAGTGAGCTACTCTACCAAGACCAACGTGAGCGGCAACAGCATCATGTACTGGAGCGTGAAGAGTGCATACAGCAACGTGGACTATACCTTCAAGATGAACAACGGCAGCAAGACCGTGAAACTGAAGAAGTATACCGGTTCTGTATTCAACTACCGCAACGAAACTGCCAACCAGCACTCAGGCGGTACAAGCACTGCTTCGCTGTAAGAACCGGAAATAACGGACTGATGAAAAAGCGGGAGGGGCGGTCCGGCAAGAAGGGCGCCCTCCCCTTATGAACTGAATTGACCTAATTTAATTATAAAAAATATGTCACTGAAATCTTTTTTATCCAGCAGAACCGGAAAGAACTTTTATAATGTATGCTACTGCTGGGGAGCTTGTCTGGTAATTCTGGGCGCCGTGATGAAAATCATGCACGCACCGTATGACAATGTCTTTCTGATGATCGGTCTGTGTACCGAAGTGTTTATCTTCTTTATCTCTGCTTTCGACGAACCGAGCCGCGAGTACAAATGGGACCGGGTATATCCGGTGCTGAACGACAAGAACGCTGTTACGGATCCGAAACTGGGAAACAGCAACGTCGGAAAAACAACTGCCAGAAGTGCTGCCTGCAGACGGGCTATCGACCAACTGAACAAGAATGTAGACACGCTGAACGAACTCTATATCAACAAGCTCAACGATCTGTACGAAGCTCAAATCAAACAGCTGAAGAACGGTGCATCGGCCGACAGCATGCAGGAATCTACCCGCAAGCTGGCTGACGAAATCGCCGCACTGAACGAGAAGTACAAAAAGATGTTGGACGCAATGAACTAATGACAGACTATGGCTAATTATAAATTGCCTCCAAGGCAAAAAATGATCAACCTGCTGTACATCATCCTGATCGCCATGCTGGCTATCAACATTTCAAGTGATGTCCTGGACGGTTTCCATACGGCCAGCAAAGACATGCAACGGAATGTGGAAGGACTGAAAACGTACAACAGCGTACTGAGCAAGGCCGCAGCTGACCGGGGAATGGCGGAACAGGCGCAACTGCTGGAAGGACAGGCGAACGAAATGGCCGGACTGATTGACGATCTGAAAAAGGCAATCAAGGAAGAGACCAAACGGAACAGCCTGACCGAAAAGGGCATGGATGCCGATGATGACCTGAACGCCGTGGAAACCGTGATGCTGGGCAACAACATGGAAAAGGCAACCTTGCTGAAAAACAAAATCGAACAGCTGAAGGAATCCTGTCTGAAACTGACTCAGGACCCGAACGTGAAAGGCTATGTGGAGAATCTTCTCGCTACCCAACCCCTGAAAGAGGGAAACAACTGGGAGAAGGAGCACTTCGACAACCTGCCGACCATCGGGGCATTCATGATGCTGAACAAGATGGAAAAGGATGCATGGCTGGCTGTCAACGAAACACTCAAGGGCATGGGACAGACTGGAAACGACAGCCTGCAGACCGTGCAGACTCCGACAATGGACATTGACAACAACCTGATCAAGGCGCTGGTGAACCAGCTGGAGCAGAACAACAAGAACCGACAGGCTGAAGCTGCTGCCAGGGTGGTGAAAGAAGACAACGGACAGATCAAGGCCATGGTTTTCGCTGAAAACAAGGCTCCGCTCTTTGCCAACTATGAGAACGTGATCAACATCACCGTGGCTTCCAGCCAGGCCGGAGACGTGAAGGTGGACATGACCGGCGGACGCGTGAAGAAAGCGGGTAACCACTATGTGGCTGTCCCCGACGGAAAGCATCCGGAAACAACGCTCACCATCCGGCAGAACGGCAAGGTGCTGGCCAGAACTTCATACAAGGTGATGCAGCTGCCCGCTCCTGCTCCTTACCTGACGTATACAACCGAAAAGGGTAAAGTGAGAGAGTACAGAAGCAATGTGCCTCTGAACGGCAGAGAACTGGCTACCATCAGCGAAATCAAGCTGAAAATGGAAGCCGGAATCGACACGAAGGAGCATATCAGCGGATTCGACATGATCGTCATCAAGAACGGAAACAAGACCGTCATGACGGAACATGCCAACAGCGGAAAACTGACCGCAGAAATGAAGAAAATGATCGGAAACGTAGTCAAAGGGGACAAGCTGTTCTTTACAAACATCACCGTGAAGGGTAATCTGAGCCCTGCACGCCAGGTGGTTTCCCTGAACGTAATCCCCATGTAACTAACTTTAATGATTGACTGAAAATGATGAAGAAAAGTTTGATACTGGCAGCTTGTGCTGCCCTGATCACCGTGGGTGCCAACGCGCAAGAGACGGAAACATTCCACAAATACAACTGGTTCGTGACCGGTGGCGTAAACACGGAGGCTTTCATGAACACGGACGGATATGTCACTGCTACCGGAAAAATCGGTGCCGGTCTCTGGATCAATCCGTGGGCAGGACTGAAACTGGAAGGTGTGGCCGGAAACACTCACCTGCTGACGGACAGCCGGGGACAGGTGTTCGGAGGTCATCTGACCTACATGACTCATCTGTATGGAGGCAAGAAATACAGACCGTTTAACCTGAATGCCGTGCTGGGCATGGGATTCTATCACCATAAATTCGGCGATATCCTGCAGAAATATTCATACATGAATATCCTGACC
>OGXA01002024.1_pt1 | contig 15453 bp, 10 predicted proteins | sample 1576171 | NCBI WGS metagenome assembly OGXA01 (sample SAMEA3541587, study PRJEB24748) | human gut metagenome | biome: human gut; feature: human-associated habitat; material: faeces | place: China | collected 2012 | reverse complement strand
GGCTGCGCGTGCCTGCGGGCCCGCGGCGCCGCCGAACTGCGTCAACCCGCCCTTGGCGGGCAGCCGCAGTTTGGCGGCTGTTATTCTGCTCCCGCGGTTTTTCTCCGTCCCAAATTTGAAAGCGTTTTGCGCAGATTTTTGTGCTTTCAAATGTGCCGCGCAGGGCGGCTCCCCGTTTCCCCGCACCGTTCGCCCTGTGTGCCGCTGTGTGCGCGTTTAAGGGCTGGGGTGGAGTGTGTACCCGCCAAAGCCCATTGAAGCGAGTGTTGCGGCGTTTGTGGGCGATGTGGGAAAGTACCGTTTAAGCACTACTCCGATTTCGGAGAAATGTGCTTTTTCGAGAGAGTTTTTCCTCCCGGCCATGCCCCGTTTCGGAGGCTTTCGCCCCTTATTTACCCGTTCGATAAAAGCACTAGATAAAGAGAGGTGCCCGTGCGCGGGCCCCTCTCAGCCACAAAGCCCCGCAGTGCGGGGCTTTTTTGAAGGTTCGGCAAGGTGCACCTTTGGAGCGCATTTGCAAGGCTTGGGTGAACCTTGCCGGAGAAAACGCAGGCGCAGCAAGGGATTGCGCCTTTTGAGAAAGGAGAGGCATACAGATGAGTGAAGTAACAGAAAAAAGGATCGAGCGAACCGTCGTTTGGCTGGATGCGGGGCTCGTTCCGCGCATGGACGGATGGCTGAAGGCTGACAACTGCAAAAACCGCAGTGAGTTTATCAACAAAGCGCTGCGCTTCTACATGGGCTATCTCGGTACGGAGGACAACACCGCGTATCTCTCGAAGGCTATCCTGACAGCTATTCAGGGTACACTGGACGACAACAACAATCGGCTCTGCCGCATTCTTTTCAAGTGCGCGGTGGAGCTGAACATGATGTGCCACACCATCGCCGCACACTTTCGTACCGATCCTATCCACACGCGGGAGTTGCGCAGCTTTGCGGTGGATGAGGTGAAGCGCACCAATGGTCAGGTGAGTTTTGAAAGCGCGGTGCGGAGCCAGCGGCGCATAGAGCCGGATGACACGTGGCCCGGATCGTACTGATCTCCCCTTACCTCAAGGGCGGACAGAACGCCGCGAAGCTGGCTCAGCGCACTCGCTACGTTGCCACCCGTCCCGGCGTGAAGCTGCTGGCGGATGAACGCAGTACACTCCCCGCTACAAAAAAGGCTACTCGATGCAGATGCACATGTGAACAGGTTTGGAAACGTATTTTTTGCGCCGCAATAGTCAAAGAAACATTTTGAAAAACAGTAGCTTTGCGCGCGGAGTTGTGGTATGTGTTGTGGTTACCAAAAGGAGGTGCCGCAATGTATGACTACATGAAAGCCCTGCAAAAGCGCTTTGACCATCAGTCGCATCCAGAACTGGACACCCAGATCAAAAGCGCCCATGAGGAACTGCGGCGGGACATGGACACCGCGGGGCGCAGAAAGCTGCTCCGGCTGTTGGACGCGCAGAACACATTGCTGGTTGAAGCCACGCTGATGAGTTTCACGGCGGGATTCAAACTGGCGTGGGGCATGGCAAAAGAGCTGGAGGCAGACGGGCTCTATTCCTTCGAGCGGGAGGAAGAAGAACACATCTGTCATCCGGCGGAACAGGAGGACTGAATGGCAAAACGAAGACCTGCCGGTGACGGCATGGTGCGTAAGCGGGAGGACGGCCGCTGGGAGGGCCGTATCGTGGTGGGCCACAAGAAAAACGGTACGCCCATCTTCCAGCACGCCTATGCGCATACACAAAAGGAGCTGACGGAAAAGCTCCATCAAAACATCGAACGTTATCAGGATGTGGAGCTGACCGAGGACAGCCGCATGACCTTGGGCGAGTGGCTGGACCGTTGGCTGACGGACTATAAGGAGAACACCGTCCGCCCCAGCACCCTTGCGGGTTACCGAAGCTGCATCGAAAACTACATCAAGCCGCAGCTCGGCGGCAAGCAGGTGTCACTGGTGACAGCGCAGGATGTGCAGAAACTCTATCGCAGGCTGAAAGAGAACGGGCGGGTCAGGGAGCATCCGAGGTTTGGTTCCGCTCTGTCGGATACCACCATCAACCGCCTCCACGCCATCTTCCATCAGGCGATGGAGGACGCCCTCCACGCGCATATCATCGCGAAAAATCCCACCGTGGGCGCAACGGTGCCAAAGGCAAGCCATGCACCGAAACGTGTCCTGACCGACAAAGAACTGGACACATTTCTGGACGCCGTGCGGGAAGACAAGATATGGGGTGACTTCTTCTACGTGGAGCTGACCACGGGCCTGCGGCGGGGCGAAATTTGCGGACTCATGTGGCAGGACTTTGACGCACGGAACGGCGTTCTGCAAGTGCGCCGCACCCTTCATAACCGAAAGCTGGGGGTCGATATGCTGGGCAAGACCAAGACCCGCAGCGGTGAACGCACCATCGTCCTGCCCCGCAGCACGGCGGAAATTCTGCGCCGCCGAAAAGAGAATGCGATCACACAATGGATCTTCCCAGACCCTGTCCGACCGGAGCTGCCGCTGTCTCCGAACTGCGCCTACACGCACATGAAAGCGATCTTACACAAGGCGGGACTGCCGGACATCCGCTTTCACGATCTGCGCCACACCTTCGCCACCCACGCCATCGCCAGCGGCGTGGATGCCAAAACCCTGTCTGGGATTCTGGGGCATACCAACGCCAGCTTCACGCTGGATACCTACACCCACGTCACACCGGATATGCAAAAAGCCGCCAGCGGCATCGTTGGAGGCTTCATGGAAGATCTGCTCGGAAAGGGGCTGAGACCTTGGCAAAGAAACGGAAAAGCGGAACCGGCACCGTAAGACAGCGCAGTGATGGCCGGTGGGAGGGCCGCGTTGTCATCGGCTATGATGACAATGGCCTTCCCAAAACGAAGAATGTTCTCGCCAAAACAAAGCGGGAATGTCAGGAGAAACTGCGGCAACTCACCGAAAGCATGGTGGGGCGAAATGACCGAAAGGTTAAGCCGGATATGCTGTTCGGGGACTGGCTGTGCTGCTGGTATGAAACCCACAGCAAGCCGACGCTCCGTGCCTCCACGCAGAACAACTACGAAAACGTCATCCACAACCATGTCCTGCCGGAGATCGGGAAGATCCCGCTGAACAAATTGTCGCAGAATGATTTGCAGCAGTTCTACGGGCGGCTGAAAAAGAACGGCCGCAAGCGTCTGACGGAGCAATACGGCGCGGGCCTTTCCAATCGCATGGTGCGTATGTGCCACGCCACCTGTCGCTCGGCGCTGGAGAAAGCGGTGCAGGATGGGCTGATCCGTGTGAACCCGGCCCTCGGCTGCAAGCTGCCGCCGAAGAAGGCGCGGGAGATGCAGGTGCTGACACGAGAAGAGTTGCAGCGATTCCTCATTCAAGCGAAGTTTGAGGGCTACTACGAAGTGTTCCTTCTGGACTTAGCCACCGGCCTGCGCCGGGGTGAGCTGATGGCACTGCAATGGGACGACCTGAACTTCAAAACCGGCGTGCTGAATGTGAACAAACAGGTCTACGATGTGCGGGGCCAGCTTCAGATCAGCACACCCAAGACGAAGAACTCCATCCGAAAGATCGTTCTGCCGCCTGCGGTGGTGGCAGTGCTGCAGGAGTATAAGAAAACAGTGGACTCCCGCTGGATGTTCCCATCGCCTGTCAAGGAGGACTGTCCCATTACACCCGGCGTGGTGCGGCGCAGATTGCAGCTCATCTTGGAACACGCTGGGTGCAAGCATGTTCGATTTCATGATCTGCGTCATACATTCGCAACGCTGGCACTGGAAAACGGCATGGATGTGAAAACGCTCTCGGCTATGCTGGGCCATGTGTCGGCGGCCACCACGCTGGACATCTATACCCACATCACCGGCGATATGCAGCGCGCAGCCGCCGCCAGCATCGACCGGAGCATCGGCAAGGCAGAACCGCAGGAAGAAACGGAACCGGAACAGAAAGGCATCGTGGACTTCCAGCCCTATGTGGGGAAGAAAAGAAAACCGGGCACCGGTTGTGTCACGGAGATCAACGACCACCTATTTGAAGGGCGCTATTCTCCCATATGGCCGGACGGCAAGAAACACGCCCGCAATGTCTATGCCCATACCCGCGAGGAGTGTGAGGAGAAGCTGAAGGTGTTGATTTTGGAGATGAAAGCGGAAATTGCAGAGGCGCAGCGGATGAAGGATTTGGGCGAGGGCGATGGGCGGTCGTTGGAGGAGAAGAGCGGTAAGCGGACGAGAAAGAAAAAGTAAGTGGCGAGAAAGAAGCAGGGCTGGAGAAAACGGAGATCTCCAGCCCTGCTTCTTCGGCTTTTATTCAAAATTAGCAGGTACATCTTTTATGGCTTGCTTTTTTACTTGGTGCGGACAATTATTACATACCTTAAAAAAGTTTGGGTATTTTGCCTTTTTTACTTTCTTGCAATCAAAGCAGTAAAACTGGGTTTTCTTATGATTTGCTTCATACAGTTGACGTGCGTTCCTAATCTGCTCAAATTCAAGTTCACCGATAATTACAACATCATTGACTCCGCCTTTAATTTGAACAACATTTTTATGTATCGTATCATACGGACCAGTAACTCGGGAATCTCCATATTTTGATGTGTTAGCTTGGACTATAAGGCAATGGAGATCACGAGATGTTGACTCTACAATACTTGAAAAATAATTTGTATCCTTGTTCAATTGCGGGACAAAAAGAGCATCGACTTTAGACTTCAAACTCGCTCTTGAGTAGATGTCCGTAAATTCAAAACATAGAATTGTACTATACCTTATTCCATTAGAACAAATTACATAATACAATGGACGTTCAGGATTTGAAATGCGATACCCAAGTTTATATAGGCAATCTTTTTCTTCTGAAGCATAGAAGTTCTTTTCACGGAATAGCGCAATTGTATTTACAAAGCCATTATTGTTACATGGTTGAATAATGGTTGTGCAATTAAATGCTCGATTCGCATTTCGAATATATCGCAATCCCGCAATAATAGATACATTATTTTTCTGTGAAAAACGGGTTAAGTCTTTTAACCAAACTATTGGAATAAAGAATTCTGGAAATGTGATAAAATTAGCACCTTCTTTTACTGCGGCATTAGCCATACGGAACAGTTGTTCTTTATCGTGAATTGTCATTTTGTGTGCGGGGTCTACCAATGACTGCAGCGCATCATCTTCGCTGACTGTGGTATTGGCCAAACCGACATAGTATTTGGAAGGAACATCATTTAATATACTAACATTGACTAAATTTATATTGACGCCCAATAGTTCCATGCTATTTTGCTTTGCAACGCTTTCTGTTGTGAAGCGTTGTACACTGTTAAGCTGTGCGTATCTTTTCCAAATTGCTTCAATGTCGCTCTTGCCATTAAAATTCTTTTTTTCGTTTTGCGTCGATTGCATAAAATAATAAATAAAAAGTTCATCCAAATGGATAAAGCGTGGAGTCCAAAAAAGGCGTTGCGTATCTAAAGAAAATACACCGGAATCACTCCAAGGTTCCTTTTGAATTTCCAAAAAAGAGCGCGTAGCAATTTGATCAAAAGGCAAATAATTGAGTAGCGGGAAAGAAATCAAGTTGTGATTAAAGATGTTGCTTTTTCTGAATTTTTTTGCTAACTCAATATTTTTCTTTTGGGCTGAAACCGTAGCCTTCCAACGATAATCTAATGCCATCGCCATGGCGATAGAAGTTCCAAGTCGGTCCTTGAGATCCCTTTTTAGCCGCCTAAAGACAGTAGCTTTCTTTTTGCTATAAATTTCTTTGGGATCCAACAAGTCGAATGTAAGTTTGTAATCAATATAATAGACTATATCACGGTAAAATCTTTGCGCAAATGGATCTCGTTTCTGTTTGTCATCACTTAAGACTTTTAATTGAAGAATCAATTCAAAAACCGATGTCCAACTTCCCATAAACTCTATGGCAGAACTACCACTATAGAATTCCAAAAGGTCATTGATGAATTTTTCGATTTTCCCCCTATCTTGTTCAGCTATGTAGGTATTTTTCAAAAGTTGCTTCATCGAAGTGATACTCCTTGATGCAGCGTAATTGTTGCTTTGCAGAATTCCTATGTCGCGAATTTTTGTGCTCCCACCAACACTATTAAAAAAATAAGCAATATCATTGAAATGATTTTTGATTACATCGAATTCAGGAAGTAAATTGGCTTCACTGGAATTATCTCGAATTTGTTTTTCGGCAACCTCAATCAAAACATTCGAAGCATTTTGCTCAAAGAAAAAACAGTTTATTTTCTCTCGTTGAATTGCGATAGACTCAAATCCGACAAAGGTGAAATCCTCATTTTGAATAGAAATTTCCTTCCTGATTAACCCCTTTTCCTTTAACAAATTGCAGACATAGTTTTGTGTAACATTATTAGCCTGGACTTCTGCGGGTATAATGATAATCATGTCATCAACATATCTACCATAATGCGTGGGGTTAAGAGCAAATTTAATTCTCTGATCAAATGCATACAAATATAGTTCCCTAAGTAAGATGGGACTTAAGAGACCTATAGGAAAAATCGTTGCATTATTCTTAATATTAATGCCTTTCTTATATTTTGAAATTAATTTTGTGTATGATAAATAAAGTTTCTCCTCTACATGGCTTATGAAAGAAATCTCACTTAATCGAGAATCATCACTTAAAAGGGCACTTAACGAATCAAACTCAAAACGAACGGAATAGTAAAAGCTTTTTAAATCCAAGCTAAGCATGAGCTGATTCTGAACCTGTAAACCTTGGCGTAGTTTCGAAAATGCGTCTTTTTGCCATCGAGAATAATTTTCATAATATGGTTCAAAGCATCGGTTGGACTCCCAATCAATACCCTCATATAGGTCATCTTGATCAAAATAAAAAACACTTGCCTTGAATTTCCCGGCATAGGAGCATGCCTGGGTTCCATATTTTTTGTTTCTGATTTTAGCTATACACAATGTCCAAAGACAGTCGAGTATCAACAATTCAATTGGCACATCAATAAAAAAATTGACTTTGGCAATATTTTTATGATGGTCTATAGTTCCAACAATTGTCGAAGTAGGCGCGGAAGCTGCAACAAGTCTCTTAGGGAAGACCCTATAGTCCAGTTGATCAATCAGTTCCTCAAAATATGTCGAATTTTCGGATATAAGTGCTTCGGCCAGAACGTCAAATGTCTGTTGGAAACATCCATCATCAGATTCGAATTCGGCAATTTTCTTTTTGATGAACAGCAGAGTTTTATCGTAAAAATAGTAAGACTTTAGTTTTTTATATGCGCCTTGCAGCATAGATTTCATCTGTTTATATGTATAACGCATATATACTACCTCTTTCGGACACGCCACTGGAATATAACGGAATATAGAGCCTGACCTGCACAGTAAAATAGTGAGACCATAAATATAGCCTTGCATCTGCCTTGGTAGTTCAGAAACTTTTTATGATATTATACTGTACTTCGGCAAAAAACACAATATTAAGTCTGTGTTTGTCGAAAAGACATGTTAAGAATGACAGGCTCACCCCCTGCGCCGCAATAGACAAAGAATAAGAAAACCCCTCTGAAATCAACGATTTCAGAGGGATTTTGGTCCGAGTGGCGAGATTCGAACTCGCTGATGGGTAAAACGGGGTGTGGTACCCCTTATTTTCTTACACTGAGACATGCGCTTTGCAAGAAGATAAGTGTCAATTCATGTCTCCTGATGTTATCGCCTGATGGAATCTAAAGGGAAAACTTTGCAATCTTAAAATCTACTTATTCCAGCGGGACCTCTGCGGGTTTCGGTAGATTTTTTGCTCTTGTCAACAAATCCAATTCTTGACGGCATCAGTCATTTCCATATGATTCATAGTTTTAAAAATACGAAGTATGCCTTCACCCATCGGATACAATTATATTATCGGTATCTACTTTCACATTTATGAAAATTTCACTCTGAAGAAATGTATTATTTTATGTAAGAAACGAGCTTTTTGCAAAAAAAATCACAATCGTGAAAATATCAGCCTTTTTGCGTTCATCTATGTGAAACTTGTAATTGACAGAAGTTGGAAATTTTGTTAATAATGTAGCAAAGGAAATGAAATAAATGATCAATATTCTTAAAGTAAAGGAGACCGTTTGTAATGTTTGTAAAAAAAATTGCCCGCAGTCGGAGAGTTGAAGAGTTGTTCAGCGTAAAGGATAAGGTCGTTCTAATCTGTGGTGCAGGTGCCTTGGGTGGCTATATGGCCAGAGGCTTTCTGGAAAATGGCGCCTATGTGGTCGCGACCTGTGTCTCCGAGGGAAAAGCGCAGCGGCTGAAGGAAGAATTTGCTGCTGATGGCCTGACCAACTGTGATGCCTACACCATGAATCAGACCAGCAAGGAAGATATCCAGACCGTAGTGGATGATATTATTCGCAGGCACGGCAGGATCGACGTGCTCATCGCCACCGGCGCGCTGTGCTGGAATGAGGACACGGAAGACTTCAAGGAAGAGGGCATCCGCCGGATGATGGATGTGAATGTGACTGGTATCATCCTTGTTACGCAGGTGGTCGGCAAGACTATGATCTCCAACGGCGGCGGCCACATTATCGAGATCGGTTCTATCGGCGGTCTTGAGTGCCATTCCTACCGTTCCATGCCCTATGAAGCAAGCAAAGCAGCCGTCCATCAGCTGACCAAATCCTTCGCCACCGCATGGGCGCATTATAACATCAATGTCAACTGCATTGCACCCACATGGATCAATACCACATTGGTGGACTTTGCAGCAGGTCCTGTCATGGAGGCGGTCCGCAAGCAGCATCTTCTCGGCCGCATCGCGGAAGTGGAAGACTTTATGGGCGCCGTGCTGTTTCTGGCTTCCGACGCATCCGCCTATGTCACCGGCCACATTCTGGCCGTGGATGGCGGTTGGTCTGTCTCCAAGCCCTGGAGCGTTCCTGGCCTGACCCCCGACAACTGATTACCAAAGGCCCTATTTCAAGATCATCAAGCAAAGGAGGACTATCCATGCTTACCCCGCGTATCCAAATGCTCAGAGAACGTCATTTGAGCACCCCTCCCTGCACCAGCGCTGACCGCATCTCCCTGTTCACCAAGGCCAGCCAAACCTTCGTAAACGAACCGCCCGTGCTGGTCCGCGCCCGCGCGTTTGATTATGTACTGCGCAACACGAAGCTCCATATCTCTCCGGGAGAGCTTTTGGTCGGCTCCCATACCGACAAAGACCGCTGCGCGCCAATCTTTCCGGAATATTCGTCGGCACAGTGGATCATCGATCAGATCGATCTGCTGCCCACACGCCCGACAGACCCGCTACAGCTCAACCCAGAGGACCGCGAGGAGATCCTGCGCTGCCTGCGCTGGTGGAACGGCAAAAGCCTGCAGGATTTCACCGACAACGCGCTGCCGGAGGAAATCCGCCGCGAGGAAGACTGCGGTCTTTACACCGTTGGCAGCCGCGACACCGCCACGGGACATATCACCGCCAACTACAAGCGTCTGCTCCGCGAGGGGCTCAACGGCTATATCGCCCGCTGCCGAGGGAAGATTCGCGAGACCGTCGGCGGAAGCAAAGAAGCACAGGAGAAGATCAACTTTTGGCGAGCCTGCATTATCTCTGCCGAGGGAGTGATTGCCTATGCGCAGCGCTTTTCTGTGCTGGCTGCAGAACAGGCGGCGGCAGAAAACGATCCTGAACGACGTGCAGAACTTCTGGAGATCAGCCGCATCTGCGCCAAGGTACCGGCTGAGCCTGCCGGAACATTCTATGAAGCAATGCAGTTTGTCTGGTTCGTGCAGATCATGCTCCATCTGGAAACTCCAGCGCACGCCAACAGTCTTTTCCGCTTTGACCAGTATATGTACCCTTATTACAAAGCGGACAAGGAAGTCGGCCGCATCACCGATGAACGTGTGATCGAGCTACTCCAGTGTCTGTACATCAAGGTCTCCGATCTGATCAAGTTGCGCAACAGCTATTACAGCTCCGCCTTTGCAGGCTATGTCATGTGGCCCACGCTTGTCATCGGCGGGCAGGATAAGGATGGCCACGACGCCTCCAACGAGCTTTCCTATCTGGTGCTTGAAGCATCGGACGGCGTAAAGCTCCAGTCTCCTTCCATCTGCCTGCGCGTGTGCGACGAAACGCCCGACAGTCTGATCGATAAAGGCGCTCAGATGAATCAGGACGGCCAGGCCAACCCCGCTTTCTTCGGCGACACGGTAACCGTGCCTATGATGCTCCAAAAGGGTGCATCCCTTGAGGATGCGAGAGACTGGGGCATTGTCGGCTGCATCGAGCCTCATCCGGGCGGCGGCGCTTCCGAGGGCAGCCCTACGTCTGGCTACCTCAACGGGCTGAAGTGTCTCGAGCTGGTGCTCCACAATGGCGTCGACCCGCTGACAGGAAAAGAAGTCGGCCTCAAGACTGGTGATCCGCTCAAATTCACCGGCATCGAACAGATCATGGACGCATTGAAGGCGCAGTGCATCCACTGCTATGACAATATCATGCGTGGTTACAACATTGTGGTCGGCTACCATATCACCTACATGCCCACATCGTTTTCCTCCATGGTGATGGAGGGCTGCATCGACAGCGGCAAGTGTACGCAGGAGGGCGGTGTCAAGTACACGAACACGACGACCTTCTTCTGCGGCGCAGCAAGCGTAGCAGACTCGCTGGCGGCGATCGACACACTGGTATTTCAAAAGCACAAGCTCACAATGGCACAGCTGCTGGATGCGATGGATAAGAATTTTAAAGGTTGCGAGGATATCCGCCAGATGCTTATCAACGATGCGCCGAAATTCGGCAACGACATCGATTATGTCGATGCCTTTGCCCGCAAAATCGTGAACTACTGCGCCGACTATGTCCAGCAGCCCGATCACAAGGATGCACGCGGCGGTCAGTACTGCCTCTCGAACCTTTCCGAAACACTGCATGTGACTCACGGTCACAGCACCGGTGCCTCTGCTGACGGCCGCCTTGCCGGCACGCCTTTGAGCGACAATGCTTCCCCCTCCATGGGTGTGGACGTACAGGGTCCCACTGCGGCGATGAACTCCGTTGCCAACATGCAGCAGATTCACTGCCATTCCGGCACGCTCTACAACATCCGTTTTGATCCCAAGTCCATCTCCGGCAAGAAGGGCGGCGAGATCATGCGGAACATGATCAAGACCTTTGTCAAGAAGGGCGGGCAGCATGTGCAGATCAACGTGGTGGACGATAAGACGCTGCTCGATGCGCAGATTCACCCTGAAAATCACCGCAACCTGGTAGTGCGCATTGCCGGCTATATGGCATACTTCACAGAGCTGGACAAGGAGTGCCAAGATAACCTGATCTACCGCACCGCCCATCACATCTGAATCTTTTGTACCTCAAGCAGGAGGAAGGTTACCTATGGACACTGTTCTGACCGGATATGTCGGCAGCATTCAGCGCTTTTCTACCGAGGACGGTCCCGGCATTCGCACCACCGTCTTTCTCAAGGGCTGTCCTCTTCACTGCCAATGGTGCCACAACCCGGAAATGATTTCGAGCCGTCCGGAGCTGATCCGGTCAGAATCCCGCTGCATCGGCTGCGGCCGCTGCATTCAGGTCTGCCCTGCACATGCGCTTTCGGTAAAAGATGCTGCCTTCCATATTGACCGCAGCCGCTGCAAGGCCTGTATGGTCTGCACCGAAGCCTGCCCCACCCACGCCATGCGCAGCGTGGCGCAGCGCATGAGCGTGGAAGAGGTCATGGCGCAGGTGGACCGTGACAAGGATTATTACATGCAAAGCGGCGGCGGCTTGACCATCAGCGGCGGCGAAATGCTGATGCAGGCAGAGTTTTCCCTGGCGCTTCTGCGCGCAGCCAATGCCTCCGGCTACAATGTGGCGCTGGATACCAGCGGCTGCGGCGACGGAGACCGGCTGCTTGCCATGGCACGGGAATGCCGCTATATCCTCTATGATATCAAAAGCAGCAGTCCCGAGACACACAGAATCTATACCGGCGTAGAGCTTGCACCGATCCGCGAGAATCTGCGGCGTCTCGCCGCCGAACCGGGGATAGCCGAAAAAATCAACATTCGTATGCCGCTGATGCACGGGATCAATGATACGCCCGAGAATATTGCTGCCACGCTGGACCTGCTTACAGAGCTTGGGCTGAAGGAAGTATCGCTTCTTCCCTATCACGACCTCGGCATCTCCAAAAGCAAGGGGATCGGCAAGGAGGTCCACCGGTTTATAACGCCGGATACAAAATACCTTCATCAACTCCGTGATTTATTTGCAGCAGCAGGGATTCATGCGATCATAGGCGGAGAAAATGAATAAACATCTGACAACATCTGAAACGAGGGAGAACTTATGAAAGAAAAACCCAATTGGAAACAAGCGTTCAAATTCATGGGCGCTGTACTGGCTTTTGCAATCGGTTCCGGCTTTGCCACCGGTCAGGAGCTGCTCCAGTACTTCACCGCCTACGGCTATAAATCCATTCTGGTGGGCGTTGTGTTCCTGGCAATCTTCATTTATTCCAACTACTGCTTTGCCGTTGCGGGCTATCGCGAGAATTTCACTAAGGGCAGCGAGGTGTTCCAGTATTACTGCGGCAAATATCTGGGCACGGCATTCGATTACTTTACGGTGCTTTTCTGCTATATGTCGTTCATCGTTATGGTTGCGGGAGCTGCTTCCACGCTGAACCAGCAGTATGGACTGCCTCTTGTCGTCGGCGGCATTCTGCTTACGGCGCTGGCAGGGGTATCCGTTATGTTTGGTCTGGACCGCATCGTTGATATTATCAGTAAAATCGGCCCTGTGCTCGTGGCCTTTGCTCTGTTTATCGGTATTTGGAACTTTGCGACCGCTGCGGCTTCTGGTGATATTGCTTCCGGTATTGCCATGGTTGAGAGCGGTGAGGTCAAAGTCACGCAGGCTTCAAGCAATTGGTTCATGGCCGGTGCTTCCTATGGCGGCTTCTGCCTGCTGTGGTTTGCTGGATTTATGGCCAAGCTCGGTTCTGAGCAAAAGCGCCTTCGCGAGCTGATGGTCGGCCAGTCCCTTTCCGGTACATTCAATATCACGGCCTGCGTGGTGGTGGGCTTTGCTTTGGCTGGCAATGTGGCCGATGTGGCCGGACTGCAGATCCCCAACCTGTATCTTGCCGCCAAGATCTGGCCTGGAATTGCCTCCATCTTTGCACTGATCATCTTTGCTGCGATCTACACCACGTCGTGCCCTCTTCTGTGGACGGCTTCCAGCCGCTTTGCGGATGAAGGAAGTTCCAGATTCAAGATCCTTACACTCGTGTTAGCGGTGATTGGCTGCGTGATCGCGCTGGCCGTTCCTTTCAACATCCTGCTCAACTATATCTATGTTATCAACGGCTATGGTGGCTTCGTCCTGCTGATTTTAATGTTTATTAAGAATCTTCGCCTGCGCATCGCTGCAAAAAAGTAAAGTAATAAAAGGTGCACCATGGGGCTTCCCTATGGTGCGCTTTTTGCTGGACAGCGCAAAAGACGTGTGGTATGATACAGAAAAGCCATTTGGAGGAACGGTGCGAATGATAGGCAAAAAGATTAAGTATTACCGCAAGCAGGTCAACCTCTCCCTGAAGGAGATTTCGGAGCGTACAGGACTCTCCATGGGTTACCTCAGCAATCTGGAGCGGGATCAAACCAGCCCTACCTACGACAATCTTTGCAGTATCTGTGACGCTATGTCGGTCAGCGTAGTGGATCTCATCATGGATACCGTTTCTTACCAGTGTGTGATCAAGAAAAATGAACGGCCGCAGATTTACTCGAACAACTATCGTGTCAAATATGAATTTACAACGGACAAGGGCCTGAATATGCAGGGAATGTGTCTTACTTTTCCGGAAGATTACTGGGGTGTGGAGACCTCATGGGGGCATGATACCGACGAGTTCGGCATCGTCACCAAAGGCGCATTCGCTTTTGAAATCAATTGCGAGACGTATATTCTGGAGGAGGGCGACAGCATTTATATCAAAGCCAGGACACCTCACAAATGGCGCAAAATCACACAGGGCGAGTGTGTAAGCTACTGGACAAAGCTCAATTACGTCCAGATTCCCAGCCAAGATACTTACAGCGTAGAAGTGGCAAACCGCAAGGTAGATGAACGTCCCGCCCCCTCCAGCGATCTAACCCAATGATAGGAGAAGGACTTAAAACCGACAGGTTTTAAGTCCTTCTCTGCTTGTCACAGGTCACGCTCCATTTCCGCCAGATTTTCAGAAAAAGAAAAACTCTCAGTAGCAGACACCACCCTGCAAAATTGGGGTTACAGTTTGGGCATATTTGATAACACTAAGGTCGATGAAGGAGATACAACAGATAAGATGTTTGTGCTGTCTCTTGCGGAAGTAACAGACCCCAAGTATGGTTTCGAGGCAAATGGATATGGTACGCAAGATTCACATAACCTTTATCAGAACTACTATCCTTCTTCATCTCGCGCTGCAACAAGAACTGATTTTGCGAAAAGCGATCGTGCAACTCGCTTTTGGTGGCTGCGCTCTCCGGCTCAGAGTCAATGGAATGCTCGATGCGTTGAATACTATCAAGATAGCAATCAAAATATAATTGGTGCAGTATACGCTGGTGGTATGGATATGAATGACAATACCGGTGCTGTTCGCCCGGCGTTCAATCTGGATACCAGTAATGTCTTTATGATTTCCGCTGCCGAGGGCGGCAAAAACGATGATCTTGGATTAGCGTCTATTTGATAGGTAACGCCGCCTTCACTACTCTCCCATGCTCTGGGAGAATCGTTATCATAGGCACCCTCACCGTAGGTGTTACTATTGCCCGTCTCTTGACGTGCGGTGTTGGCATAGACGCCAGCGTCTTGCCGCCACTGAACAGATGGCCAAAATGAATTCTCGGATACCTCCTTCGTTTTTTTGCAACGCAAGCATACCCGAAAGATTCAGTGAAAGCTATTACCAACACCACCAAGGAATGATAGACAAACGAAGCGAAAGCAACATAAGCACCAATGAGACGAAAAAGGCCGCCATTCTCTCCCGCATGGGGAGCCGAACGGCGACCTGTCTCCTTATTTTTTATTCTTTTTTAAGCCTCGGTATTCGAGTCACACCAGTCCATAAAAACGACCGACTGCATCTCTAAAATGTCGACTGTCGCTGGGAAAAACGTGATTTTTTGAAAAAATCACGTTTTTCTAACTTTTTATCGCAGAAAACGGCGTTAAATGTGTGAAAACACCGCGCTTTCGTGCGGTGTTTTCTGCGCTGCATCTTTCATCAACACATTCTGGTCCGAGTAGTGCGGCTCGAACGCACGGTCTCCTGGTCCCAAACCTATGTCTGAACTTTCAGCGAGGGGTCTTGCGCACTCTTTGGCACTTTCCGGCACTCCTGCGGTTCCTCTTTGGAACTCTATTGG
>OGXA01002018.1_pt1 | contig 15483 bp, 12 predicted proteins | sample 1576171 | NCBI WGS metagenome assembly OGXA01 (sample SAMEA3541587, study PRJEB24748) | human gut metagenome | biome: human gut; feature: human-associated habitat; material: faeces | place: China | collected 2012 | reverse complement strand
CATAATAGCTCTCCTTGCCTTTTCTTTTTTCCTCGTGTGATCCGTGTTTGGCAGCAAAGTCCGCAGACTTTGTTACTGGATAAACAAAGCTTACACGTTAGAGCAGCGCGAAGGTCAAGGGCCATTTTGACAAAAATATCACAAGAATTTGTCTGATATAACAAATTCTCGTGATATTGCAATTTTATGTATATATTTTTGTCCGCGTCAGATGGTAATTCACGATGCTCCCATCGGGCTGCTCCCGGCTAGCAGCGATGCTGCTGAAGGTCTCGCCCACCGCACGGAAACCGCGCTGCACGATCTCCGCATGCAGGTCGTCCAGCGAGTCCCACCCAAAGGACCCGCGATAATCCTTTTTCCAAATGGTAGTCAGATAGTCTCCGCCGCACACCACCTCCACATGCTTTGTGCGCTTCAGCCCCAGCCTGCGGGCGGCATCGGCCTCAATCATAAGGCCGTAGTCGTACTCGTTGCGTCCCACCCGAAACTGCTCCATCACCCGCCGGGGCAGGCGGCTCACCCAGCGGGTCGCAGGCATACATTCCAGCCATTCAGCCTTTTCCTGCTGCAATTCTTTATCCCGGTCTGCTGCTTCTTCCTGTGAGAAGGTCAGTCGCCACATTTCCGGGAAATTCTGCACCCAGATGCGCCCAGCATTCTGTTCCAGTGTGCGGTACTGCTCCCGCTTGTGTTCCAAAAAACGGATGGCCAGTTCGTCCAGCACCTGCCTGCGCCGCAGCTGGGCGATCTGATGGTTGAACATGGCGTCGCTCTGCTCCACCGTGGGTGCGCCGATCAGCTCCCGGCATTCTTCCAGCGAAAGCTCTGCCGCCCGCAGTTCCCTGCACAGGTTGAACCGCCGGGTATCAGTGACTGTATAGTAACGGTAGCCGGTATCCTCGTTGACCTCGGGGTGGATCAGGCCAATTTTTTCGTAGTAGCGCAAAGTATGGGTCGTGACACCAAGCAGAGATGCCATCTCACTGATGGTATAGCGCATAACAGTAAGCTCCTTTCCGGGCAGCAGAACCTTAGAGCTGCTCGAATGTTATTTTTCTATCCATCCTTATTATATCGTATCCGCGCACCGTTTCAAGTAAAAAACCTTGCCGTTCTCTGCCGGAAAATACCGGGCAGCAAAAGCAGGGCGTTGACTTGGATGCCGTGACCGGCAGAGAGTAGGACTGCGTTTTAACAGAATAAATCCAACATCTTAAACCTGCTGCATAAACAAAAATCCGCCGAGGATGCCTCCCAACTGGGAAAGCTCCTCGGCGGCATTCGTTTAGCGGGTCTGGGTTTTCTCGGTGGTGTCCTTTTCCTCTGCAAAAAATCGTTCTACGTTTTTCTGCGCACGAACCAGTTCTTGCATCTCGTTCCGTGCCTTGCGGTAGTCCGGGTAAGATGCTTTCTTTTTGGTCAGCAGTTCTGCAAACTCCGCATCCAACTCCTTGACCTTCGGCAGCTTTTGCAATCCTGCCTCGTCAAAGGCAGCCTTCGCCGCCTTGTGCAGGGTGATTTCCTCCCGGTGAGCTTCCAAAAACTTTTTACTGTACCCCGACTTGCGGTAGGCATCATAGATCGGGCGAGTCTTGGCATAGTTGATAATGTGGGTTTTCAGGACGGCGATTTCGGCCAACCTCGTTTCTGCCGCCTTGATGGAATCGCCCATGGCATGATAGCGTTTCGTTGCCGCCGCTGCACGTTCCCGCAGTTCCTCGGCACTGCTGATCTTCTGCTCCTGTAAAAATAGCAGCGTCTTGGACATCTCCTTCAGGTTGAACTTGGTCGCCCACCTTTTGTAGCCGACACTTTTGCCCTCTGCCATTTTCCCCTGAATATCCACCAGCAACTGGAAGGTCTGTTCTTTGGGCAGCTTTCTCTGGTACGGCTGGTGTTTCGCTTTACCCTCCAGCACTGCCTTGATTTCTTCCTCACTGTACCCGGTGCCCAGAGTTCGGAATCGAATAAAGCGTTTCTGCCCCTTGCCTTTTACCGCCGTGTGCTTGCCACGCTTCGCCTCATATCCCTGCTGCTCCAGCTTTTGCAGAAAAAGTTCAAAGTCCTTCGGCTTTTCCGCAAGGATGGTGTCGATGATTCCGCACAGGCGGTCACGATTGCTCTCCTTTGGAGGATAGAGAACACGCTTCTGCCGCTCCCGGTAGGGTTTCTTCTCAATGACGGACAACTGGTGCTCTAAGCAAATCAGGTCACTCAACCGCTGCACTGCCAACGCTGAAAAGAAAAAATCCCGGAACTTTTTGGTGCCATCCAGTGCCGTAGAGTTGAAGATCACATGGTTGTGGATGTGCTGCCGGTCCGTGTGTGTTGCCACCACAAAGGCGTGCTTGCCCTTGGTAAAACGCATGGCCAGTTCGTAGCCTACTTTGTTAGCCTCCTCTGCAGTGATTTCTCCCGGACGAAAGGACTGCCGTATCTGATAAGCAATGACATCGCTTTTTTGCCTGCGTCCGTTTACGAAATCGTACTGCCGCTTGGTAAGCATAAATTCTTCATCTGCTGTCAGGGCGCTACAAGCATAGCTGCTGACATACTGCCCCTGCTCGGTCTTGTCCGGGTTTTCAATATAGTCCGTGCGATTTTTCAGGCAGGCCGCAACGGTCATGCCCTTGTTTTTGTGCAGCGCAATCAGCCGTGTTGCTGCCAGCATCATCACCCCCTATTGCAAAGAAAAAATGCCGCCCGGAGGCGGCATTGAGATCATTTGGATATTTTTTCGTAATCGGCAGCACCCGCCAGATACATTGCCTTGTATCTGGCGCATTCCAACTCATTGCAGATTTCATCTAAGGCGAGATATTGATTCCACGCTTCTTTGCTGATAACGCTCTGCAAGGCTTCCTCAGCTGCTCTTTTGGCTTTTTTCAGTCGCAGATACTCTTCATTCTCACCCAGCATCTCAGAAAAAATCGTGCTGTTGTGTTCAAAATAACAATCCGCTATCCTCTGTTTGCTCATAGCATCCCTCACAGTTCTGCAAGCCACTCACTGAAACGCCCGATGCCCTCGGTGATGGCAGTTGCACCGAAAAAGAGGATGAAGCAGATGAACTCGGCCACCAGCAGGATGAAGAACTGGTTCCAAGTCTGACGGTAAGCAGTGTAGATGCCGCAGCCGAAGATGTAGAGCATCAGCGGAGCAACTACATAGCTGGACAGGGTTAGCAGCCATCTTGCCATCAGAGCTAGAAACGCCACAAAGAGAGAAATCGGGAAAAGAACAATTTTCTTCAGCATAGACATCATATCAAGCACTTCCTTTCTGTTCGCCCTTATTATAAAGGTATCGACTACTACGTTGCAAGGATGTCAAGCATTATATGTACACCCGCAGTCCTCCAACTGCGGGAATTTTTATAGCTCTGCCAGCTTGGAAAGAATTTGCTTGCCAATGTCAATCAGTTCATCCAGACGCTGCCGCAGATCTTCCATGTCGGCGGCGTAGACCTTGCCGCACTCGTTGGCACGCTTGGCGTACTGATTCAGATTGTTGCTGCAATTCTGGAGCAGATAAGCCATTCGGCGTAGCTGCGGCAGATCGAGATTCAGGCAGTATCCATCCAATGCCATTTTGCGAATATAGGCACTCAGGCTGCGGATGCCCATGCTGAACATCTTTTCATAGATGCGGTTCTTTTCTGTTTTGGTCAGGCGCAGGATGATGATTTCATCCCGCTTCTCTTTCATCGCGCATCACCATCCTTATCATAGTAGCTGCGGAACGGTTTGACAGGCTCCGGCTGATTGGTCTTTTCCCCCAGTGCAGCCAGCACAGACGGACGAGTTGCGGGTGCTTCGGTTTCCTTGGATTCTTCGGGAGTATCCTGCGAGGAACTGCGGTCACGGTCGATATTCAGTAGAGCATTCAGTTCGGCAAGGCGGGCAGACTTTTCGGCCAGTTCCTCCTCCTGTGCAAAGGGCTTTGCCACTTCGACCTCTGCGGCCTGCTTCTGCTGTTCAAGGTTTTGCAGAGCATTTTCGGCATCTGCAATACGGTCAGCGAAATTGTCGATGGCATTGTCCAGACGAGTGATATTGCCGCGCGCATCATCGCCCAGCGACACCGGGTAACTCAACTCTGCCCGGAGTACGGCCTGATGCTCATTTTTGAAGCTGTCGAATCGAATGTTCAGTTCAAAGCCACGGTAGGTGCCCAGCAGCATCATATCAGCATTGGGCATCTCCTGCCGAGCCAGCAGCAGCCGTTCGCCTGCAGCCTTTTTGTCATCGTACACCATGCCCTTGATGGTCATGCCGCAGAAGTTTTCCTTGTCCTGCGGGTGTGTTGCTGCAATCTGTGAATCCTGTTGTAAAGCAGCAATGCGGGTTTTCTGTTTCTGGATCTCCTCCGGGAAAGTTTTGAGCAGCTTATCCTCCAGACGATATTTCTGATTCTGGAAGTCTCCGCGCAGCACCTTCAATTTTGCTACCTGCACGTCCAAGTCCATCTTTTCCCGGATGCGAGGGTCGCCTGCACACAGAGCCTTGATTTCTGCGTAAGATAAAGCCTGTTCGTCAATATCATCGCAAGATCGCATAGGCGATTTGCTCGTCATGATCTGCGAGATAAACTTCTGTTTATTCTCAAGGGTCTGATAGAGGTAGGCGTCAAATGTCGATTCCGTGACGTAATTATAAACGTAGACTTGTTTGTTTTGGTTGCCTTGGCGGATGATTCTGCCGTTACGCTGGGTCATATCAGACGGACGCCAGCCTACATCCAGATGATGCACCGCTACGAGCAGCGTCTGGACGTTGGTCCCTGCTCCCATTTTGGCAGTGCTGCCCAGCAGCACACGCACCTGTCCGCTGCGTACCTTGGAGAAAAGTTCTGCTTTCTTGTTCTCCGTATCTGCGTTGTGGATGAACTCGATCTCCTGTTCGGGCACACCGGCGTTGAGCAGCTTGGTGCGAATATCATCATAGACGTTGAACGAACCGTCCCCCTTGGGAGTAGACATATCGCAGAAAATCAACTGGGTCAGCTTCTGCTCCTTGGTGTCGTTCCAGATGCGCAGGACGTTGTTGACGCAGGCATTTAACTTGCTGTTGGGGTCATCGGGCAGAGCGGAATTCATCAACCGCTGGTCAAGACCGATTTTGCGGCCATCCGACGTGATTTTCAACATATTATCCACAGAAGGGTCAACAGAACCGCTGTGGACTTCGGCTGCACGTTCGCTCAACGCCTGCACCATGTCCTGTTGGATTTCCGAAGGTTTGACCACCACCGTCTCAAATTTTGCATCAGGCACCGGGAGATGAAGCTGGTCGCTGGTCTTGATATCTGCTGCTTCTTTGAACATCGCCATCAGTTCAGGCAAGTTGAAGAACTTCGCAAAACGAGTGCGTGCACGGTATCCGGTGCCTTCGGGCGCAAGTTCAATGGCCGTGGTCGTCTCACCGAAGGTGGATGCCCACGCATCAAAATGGGTCAACCCTTTCTGCTGCAAGGTGTTGTACTGAAGGTAGCGCATGAGGGTGTACATCTCGGTCATGCTGTTGCTCAGGGGTGTACCCGTTGCAAAAATCACGCCACGGCCACCGGTGATTTCATCCAGATAGCGACACTTGCCGAACATATCGCTGGATTTTTGCGCCTCGCTCGTACTCAAACCTGCGACATTACGCATTTTCGTGTACAAGTAGAGGTTCTTAAATGCCTGACTTTCATCTACAAACAACCTGTCTACGCCCAATTGTTCAAACGTAACCACATCATCTTTACGGTCTGCGCCTTGCAGCTTTTCCAGTTTCTGTTTCAGAGACTTGCGCAACTTTTCCAGCTGCTTTACTGTGAAATGCTCGCCAACCTGTGCTTTCGCTTCTTCGATGGCCTCCTCGATTTCATCCATCTGTTCCTGAATCAGACGCTCCTGTCGTTCTGCGGACAAGGGTATCTTTTCAAACTGGCTGTGTCCGATGATAACTGCATCGTAGTCGCCGGTCGCAATTCGCGCACAGAATTTTTTTCGATTACCGGGTTCAAAATCTTTCTTGCTGGTAACCAGCAGCTTCGCATGGGGGTACAGACGTAAAAACTCGCTGGCCCATTGTTCCGTCAAATGGTTTGGCACGACAAAAAGACTTTTCTGGCACAAGCCCAGACGTTTCAGTTCCATAGCGGAAGCCGCCATCTCAAAACTCTTGCCAGCACCGACTTCGTGCGCCAAAAGGGTGTTGTACCCATACAGCACATGGGCAACCGCATTGCGCTGATGCTCTCGCAAATTGATCTCCGGGTTCATGCCCACAAAATGAATGTGACTACCGTCATACTCACGGGGGCGGGTGCTGTTAAAAAGCTCGTTGTACTTTTTTACCAGTAGGGCGCGTCGCTGTGGATCTTTCCAGACCCAGCCAGCAAATGCGTCCTTGATGGCCTGCTGTTTCTGCTGGGCGAGGGTGGTTTCGTTTTGATTCAGCACACGCTTTTCTTTCCCATTCTCCTCGATGGTATCATAAACGCGGCTGTCACGCAAATTCAAGGTATCCTCCAAAATCTTGTAAGCGTTGGCTCGGCGGGTACCGTAGGTTTCAGTGGCCATAATGTCACCAAAGCCAGTAGCAGATTTATTGCTGATCCGCCATTCGGAAGTGTAAGGGGAGTAGCGAACGGTGATGGCATTGTTGTAGCGGATACGATAGGGCGGCTGAAAAGTTTCCATCATAAACTGCTGCACGATGGAGGGGGCAAGCCAAGTGGCACCCAAACGCACATCAATTTCAGATGCCTCCAGATCTTTGGGCTGTGCCTTGGTCAGTGCGTCCACATTAACCTTGAACTCCGGGTGACTTTCCGCAGCAAGCTGTGCCATCCGCAGCTTATCGCGTACATTACCCGAAAGGTATTCGTCCGCAGTCTGCCAGCCCGCTTCCGGGTCGGTGGGGTCGGCGGCAGGGTCCTTGAAGATCACACCAGACAATTCAGTGGTGATGCGCCCGTACTCGTCGGGTGTGCCCAGCAGTTCTGCCATATAGGGCAAGTCCACCTTGCCATGCTCCCCGATGGACACCGCCAACGCTTCACTGGGGGTATCCACGCTGGTAACGGTGTGCTCCGGGCGAATCGTCCGTTTCGTGAACATCGCTGCCTTAGATTTAAGCTGCCCCTGCTCGTCTAGATTTTCCAGCGAACACAGCAGATAGTAGGAGGAATCCTGCTCAAATAGCCGCCCGTTTTTGCGGTCGTTCAGCAGACCGTACTTTGCGGTAAAGGCATCGTAGGCGGCGTTCAGCTTTGCCTGTGTCTCCTTAATGTCCTCGTCCGGGAAGTCGTTCAACTGCTGGTCGATCAGGTCCTTGACGATTTGCCGCAGCTCCACCATGCCGGTGACACGCCCTTTGGCGGTGTCGGACAATTCCACTTGTGTCATCACGGAATTTTCCCGGTAGAAAACCTCGCCGTCCACCACCGTGTAGGCGAAATTCTTCACCTCCGGGTCGGCAGGCAGAGTGCGCCGGGTGGCTTCTTCTTCGGCAATGTCGGGAGTGTCCACCTCGGCGGCGGTGTACTGCCCCTCGATGTGCTGCACCGCTTCGGCAAGCTGGTCTGCAAGGTTTGCACCCTCGATGGGAGCAACGGTCAATTCCTCTCGTCCGTATTGGGTGCTTTCGGTGGTCAGTTCGCCCAGCACCATCTCCGGGTGGTCTACGAAATACTGGTTGATGGCAAAGCCATCCTCGGTTTTGCCCAACTGCACCCAGCCCGGCTCATGGTCGATGGGGCGGTCACGCTTCTGCAGGAAGATAATGTCGCTGACAACATCCGTACCAGCGTTGGCACGGAAAGCGTTGTTGGGTAGACGAATGGCCCCCAGCAAATCGGCTCGTTCTGCCATGTGCTTGCGGGCAGAAGAATCTTTACTGTCCAGCGTGTAACGACTGGTAACAAACGCCACCACGCCGCCCGGACGCACTTGGTCGATGGCTTTCGCGAAGAAATAATTGTGGATGCTGAAGTTCAGCTTGTTATACGCTTTGTCGTTGACTTTGTAATTGCCAAACGGTACGTTGCCGACCGCTAAATCGTAGAAATCCCGCCTATCCGTGGTTTCAAATCCGGCCACCTTGATGTTGGCCTCCGGGTACAGCTTTTGGGCAATCCGGCCCGTGATACTGTCCAGTTCTACACCATACAGGCGGCTGCTCTGCATAGAATCTGGTAACATACCAAAAAAGTTGCCCACGCCCATAGACGGTTCCAAGATGTTTCCCGACTGGAAGCCCATCTTCTCGACCGCATCATAAATAGAGCGAATCACCATCGGAGAGGTGTAGTGAGCATTCAGGGTGCTGGAACGGGCGGCGGCATACTCGTCCTCGGAGAGCAGTCCTTTCAACTCTGCATATTCCTTTGCCCAACTATCTTTGCCGGGGTCAAAGGCATCTGCCAAACCGCCCCAGCCTACATACTGGGAAAGCACCTGCTGCTCCTCGGCGGTGGCACCCCGATGCTCCTGTTCCAATTGGAACAGGGTGCGGATGGCTTCAATGTTCCGCGCGTACTTCTGCTTAGGACCTCCGATACCCAAATCATCATCCGTGATGTGGAAGTTCCCGGCAGGCTCCGGCACAGGCTCAGCATTCAGGGCTTCATCCAAGGCTGCGGCATCCGGGAATGTCTGCCATTCGCCGTTGACCTCCCCAGAGATAGGCAGCTTGTCCAGTGATTCATCAGACGTAGGCTCATCCCGTCGCAGACTGTCCTCGAACTGCTGTTTGTTCAGCACCTCGTTGCTCCACGAATAGCCCTGCGCGCTGGTGTCGATGCGAACATCCGTTTCGCCTACATAGCCGATTTTCCCCTCGATGGTTCGAGTGGGGAGTTCAACCACAACATTGTCACCGACCTTATAATCAACTGCTTTTTCGGGAGCAGCATCAAGGGCTTCATCCTGCTGTTCGTACAGTTCCCGGACGACAGACAAAGGTTCCTCCCGGAAAACTGGCATCCGCAGGTCGGCCAGTGCCATATCCTGCAAGGAAACCTTGCCCTTATCAAAATCCACTCCGTCAATCCGAAATTTCCGGCCATCCATATTGATGATGGAGCCGATGGGCAGATAGTCCTCTTTGTGCAGATGTTTAGTCTGGTGATGAGTCCCATCTTCGTTCAATCCGGCAAGGTAAACATCATTGCCTGCAGACCACAATTCTTTTGACTTTCTTGCCCATAAGCTAGGTGGAAAGCCTGTGACCTGAACTTCGCCCAGTGCTGTTTCTCTCGTAAACAAAGCACTGTTGAGAACTTTTGCGACCTTGGCAGCATCTTCTCCATAGAACATAAAATTGCCGCCAGCTTCAAATCCAACCAGAGTATCCGGGTGCTGCGCCTTTAATGCAGTGTATTCGGCTGCACTGGCGGCGTTCAGTTCAAGGGGAAAGTCGATGGCTCTTCTTTCTTTGTCCGACAGGTAGCGGTCAGACTGAATCATCAGGTCGATATACTTTTCAACCCGATCCCAGCGGAGGAGCGTTTTCCGATGGTCGGGATAATGCTCAAATGTCAGCCCCTTGCTGTCATGGTTAAGCCAACCACTGCTTCCGTCCAGATAAGTGTGCGAGGAACCACCGGGGCCGTATGGTGCGTATTCTTTGGCGAGAGCTTTTGCCCGGAGCTTTCGGTCAGATTGCATCTGATAAATTTGCCATATCCGAAGTTTGCTATCTTCAAAATTGGAACCTCTCCGCAGCGCATTTTCAATCTCGGCCTGCGACAAAACAAAAGCGGAGGGCGATTTTTCGCTCTCCGCTTGGTCGATGGATTCAATTTGTTCGGCTTCGGTGGGAATGTGGGCATCGAAGAAACTTAACTGTAGATCAGCTCGTTCATCACCAGCTCCTCGGCCTGTGCTTTCAGGCTGTTCATGTGCTGCACCCACTCCATCTGATGCTGTTCCTTGTTCGGAGCCGGGTTCTGTTTCAGCAGTTCCTGCATGGTCTGGTGCATCCGGCTCTCTGCGGTCTGCTCCACTTCCAGCAGGTGCGGATGCAGAGTCCCCGACAGGAGCATCGAGTTGTACAGCACCGGGCGATGCTTCATCAGGTAAGTCCGGCGCAGTCGTCCGTACTTGCCCAGTGCTTTCTCCTGCTGGGGCAGGGTCAGGTTCGGGAGCTGGTAGTCCCCGATGGTCGAGTAGGTCACGTTCCGGCTGCTCATATTCATACTGGCTCCTTTCTACATTGCGGCGGCGGATTGTTGTTTTTACGGTTCTTTCAATGTTGCGTAGCACGTCCCGGCTACATTCGCTGACTGCGGTGCCCAGCGCATACACGGCGGCAGGAGTTGAAAAGGAGAAGATGGCCTGAAAATCGTCCCGGTCAAAATGTCCCGCTGGCTCAAAGCCGCAGCGTTCGAGAACAGTGTAGGTGATACTGATTGCGGCGGCACTTTTGAACTGGAACTCCTGTCCGGCTTCATCATAATCCATCAGGAGAGAACCGTCAACGATGTCGAGAATGTCACCGCTGTTGTTATCCCAATAGGAATCCACCAGCTTGCCGCAAACATCCGCGATCTGCTGGCCGAGGTTTTCGTGATGGACACCGTATTCTCTGGCAAGCATTTCCGACACAGGCTGCATCAGATCGGGGCCGAGCTGCCACACCTCCGGGTCACGAGAATTGCGGCGCACCCCGGTATCGCTCACATCAAAAACATAGTGCAGACGCGGCACACTGCTGGACTGGTCTAACAAGGCGATGCCTTTGGAGCCGCGCCGGACATAGCGATTCATGCGATCATTCCAGAGGTCGAAGCTGGCGCAGGCGGTGGCATCAGGCCGCTGGGCGTAAATCATGAGCTGGTCTGCATAGTTGTACTTGTACAGCCGGGATGCAGTGGTCAGGTAGTCCGTCCAGTTTTCCCAATACCGAGTCAGCTCTTTTGCCGTTTGCTGGGCAAGGTTGAGGTATTCTTGCGTTTTATTTGGCATGGCGTTCCTCCTTTCATTTTTTGTAAAAATAAAAAACGAGTGGTCGATACCACTCGCATACGAATATATTTTATTGAGGGAGTTTTGTTTGAACGATGTTGATTTTTAAGCCGTATGAATCTTTATAGTGTTTGAGTAATGAAAGATCTTCTTTATGCCACTCTTCGAGCATTTTAACGAGAGTATAATAATAGAGCCTGAGAATTTCCGAATATTCCGAAACACAACTAATAAGGCTAATGCTATTCTCGATACGGTTTATATATTGTTTTGAAAGTGTAGACCACTTTTTGTACTCTAATAATTGCTCTTTTTCAAAACGGACATCGTTAATAAGGCGATGATCTTTTTCAGAAAATGTTTGACTGACTAGTGGATAGCCTTTATGGGTAATATAATTTCTGAAATCGTGCATAAAAGATGCCAACTCATTTTTTCCAAACGTTTCACTTGTGAACGCGTTTATTTTTTCATTCACTGCTGTGCCGATGTAATATTCATTTCTGAGTGCATACCAGTGATCTCTTACTGCAAATGCTGACATCAAGAAATTTGAAAATTGTCGCTGAAGTTCGAGATTGGTTTCATGGCGTAGGGAATAATTTGCTGGTTCCTTAAGCATCACCACAAGAGCAGGGGTGTTTATCTTATCGTGCCATTTTCGGAAACTTACGGCATTGGCATTACACACTAAAATGGCATCTATAAATGAAGTCAAACGAATATTGACTTCATATCCAGGCAATTTTCTGATATCAATAGAGCCTTGTTTGGATTCGCGTTCTTCGTCAGTCATAGTATCCTCCATATAGATTGGCTATGAAATAGCTATATCATTTGAATTATACCATATTGTTTGCCATTACAAAAGAGGATATGTATGCCGCCAAGCGGCGGCAAAAATTTAGTCGAGCGGAAATTCCAACTCGGCAAATTCAGCATCGGTCATAAGTTTCAGCTTTTCAATGACCTGCTCGGACAATTCTCGCAGGGCGGTTTCATCGGGCATCAGGTAGCACTGCATGAGCCGCAGCTCCTGCATCAGCCCCAGCCGGGTGCCGGGATTGTAGAGGATCATCAGCATCAGTTCTTCACCATTAAAGTTCATGAGCATCCCTCGCTTTCCTGCACCCGATAGGGCTGCACTCCGGGGCATCGCATTTTTCTTTTGTGCCAGCAAGAGCAGCCAGCTTTTCCAGCGTAGAGTGCCGCTGGTTCAGCCCCAATTTTTCAGCTTCTGCGGCTCTGTCCATCACAAAATCATAATCCTGCAACAGCCGCCGACCTTTTTCCATGTGGTGCGCTTCCAGAATCTGCTCCCGGACTTCCTGAATCGTCAGTTCCGGGGCATCGACCTGACCGCCATCCATCACGGAGAAGTCGCTGTGGTAAATGGTGTAGTTCCAGCCCTCATCGGTAGATTGGATGGCAAGATAACCCTTGCCGCCCAATTCCCATGCGCCCTGTTCATCCTGTGTCTGAATCTCTGGGTAATAGTCGGCTCCATTGCGTTCCATCACCTCAGCAAACTGGCAGATGTGGAACACATTGCCCAGACCACCCATGTCAAAATGGTAATCGTCCAGATATTCCAGCCGTGACGTAAAACTACGGCCATCCGGGTAGTCCACCTGAATCACACCACCATCAGGAACGCGGTGAAGATCGTCGTAATAGCTGTTGATGAGCCGAATATCGGGCGGTATCGTTTCGGGTTCCCAGATACGCCGCCTGCCGATGCCAGCCTGCGGGATGGTTTCAAGGATTTTTACGCTTTCAAGTTGGATGGCCTTACGGTCATCGTCCGAAAGTTCAAACAGATACCAGTTCCGGGCAGCAGACATCATGTTCCTGCCATCCGGCGGCAGATTTTTTCGGAGATCTGCCCGCTTTCCAGAGGTTCGCCCGTCACCTTATTATAGGTAGCAAAGCCGACACCTGCGCCGTTCTCCCGGAGGTGCAGATAGCGTTCATCATTGATGAGGTAGATTGCTTCCTTCTTCTGCTCCATCAGCGGCCACCCTCAAATTCCAGCGAAAACTTGCTGCGGCCATCGGCTTCGGTGGACAGCAGGACAGTAGCATTGTAGGTCTTGCCCTTGGAACTCTTACAGTCTTTCAGGCGCACTCGGCCATCCCGCAGCAGCCTGTCCGCTACATGAGCGTCCATCCGCTTGCCCAGCCGCTTAAAGAAAGCGTTATCTTTCCACAGCACGAAACGGCACTCGCGGTTCTCACAGAAATACCCCTTTTCACGCTCCACAACGGAATTGCCACAGTTCGGGCAGACACCAATCACTTTGTTTTTCATAAGCGCACTCGCTCCTTTCACGGCCTCGGTGGTGTTTACCAGCGAGGAGATCATATCGTTGATTTCAGTCATAAATGTTTCCGGCTCCATTTCGCCGCGCTCTACGCGCAGCAGTTTTGTTTCCCAGTCGGCGGTCATATCAGCGGACTGGATTTCTTCGGGCATCACCGTGATAAGGGCTTTGCCTTTGTCGGTGGGCAGCAGCACCTTTGTTTTCTTGTCGCCCTTGCGCTCCAGAAAGCCTTTCTGTACCAGCTTTTCGATGGTGGCGGCACGAGTGGCCGGAGTGCCGATGCCCTGACGCTCCACGCCTTCCGGCATACTGTCCGCACTGGCAGTTTCCATCGAGTGCAGGAGCGTATCTTCGGTAAAATGCTTCGGAGGGGACGTTTGTCCCTCTTTCAGTTCTGCATTGAGAATGCCGCACTCACTTTCCTCCACCTGCGGCAGAGCAGTGAACTCCCTTTTGCGGTTCAGAATATCGGCCAGAACCTTGCTCTCCACCGCTTTCCAGCCTTCTTCCAGAATCTCTTTGCCCTTGGCTGTAAATTCTTCGCCTGCACATTCGGTGGTGAGCAGAGTTTCCAGATACCGGAAAGGTTTGCTGACTGCCATCAAGGTTCTGGCGATAATCAGCTTCAAAATGTTCCGTTCGCCCTTGGGCAGAGCATCCAAATCGGCTTGCAGCATACTACGAGTAGGCAGGATAGCGTGGTGGTCGGTGACTTTCTGCCGATTGACGGTGCGCCGCGTCCGGGGAACATCATCGTCGGCATCCTCGCTGACAAAGCCGAGAAAATCTTCCAATTCCTCGGCCAGCTCTTCCAGCATTTCCTCATCCTCGTCAGCAATATAGCAGCTATCGGTGCGCGGATAGGTGGTGAGCTGTTTTTCATAAAGCGACTGCACATAGTCCAACGTCTGCTGCGCACTGTATCCCAACAGGCGGTTGGCATCGCGCTGGAGCGTGGTGAGGTCATAAAGCGGCGGCGGATTTTCGGCCTTTTCCTTGCGCGTGATTTTCTGGATCGTGGACACCATCTCCTCTCTGCACCCCGCAAGCAGCTTTTCAGCTGCCGCTTTTTCAGAAATGCGGCGGCTGGATGCCACAAAACCGCTGGTCAGTTCCAGAGCCACCGTGTAGAATTTTTTCGGCACAAAGGCGGCAATGGCGGCTTCGCGCTCCACCGTCATGGCGAGTGTCGGGGTCATTACTCTGCCCACCGCCAAAGGCCGACCATACAGGCAGGAAAAAAGCCGGGAACAGTTGATGCCGACCATCCAATCGGCACGTTCCCGGCAGAGTGCAGCCTGATATAGCGCATCATATTCTGTTGACGGTTTCAGATTTGCAAAGCCCGCCCGGACAGCGGAATCCTCCATGCTGGACAGCCACAGCCGGGAAACAGGCTTTTTGCATCCGGCCTGCTCATACACCAGCCGGAAGATCAGTTCGCCCTCACGTCCTGCGTCACAACCGTTCACCACAGTATTAACGTCTGCCCGATGCATGAGTTTTTTCAGGATGCCAAACTGTTTTTTGGTGCTGGCAGACACCAGATACTGCCATTTCTCCGGCAGGATGGGCAAGTCTGCAATGTTCCACTTTACATACTGCTCCCCGTAGGCACTGGGCGGCGCAAGTTCCACCAGATGCCCGACACACCAACTTACAAGATAGCCGTTGCCCTCAAGGTAGCCATCCTGCCGCCCATGCACACCTAAAATTTTGGCGTAAGATATGGCAACGGATGGTTTTTCGGTCACGATCAATTTTGCGATAAACAATCCCTCCAATCTGTTTCGGATTCGATATGTAGGCGGCAGAACGCCGCCTTAAAATCAGATGGGTGTCACGTCCTGTTCCTCAGAAGTGTTTTCATCGGAATCATCCTCCGGGGGAATCTCAAAGCTGCCCTTATCCTCTGTATAGTCTGCATCCGGGTCAATGGCTTCTTTTTCAGCCTGCTTCTTGTTCTTCTGCTGGATGAAGAAATAGAAACCGCCGCCAGCCGCCAGTGCGATCAGGGCAATGACACCGAGAAACGCCGCAGCATACTTTGTGACCTTGTTTTCTTTGGGTGCGTTCGCCGCTTTCTCTGCTTCTTCTGCGGCTTTCTTGGCTTCTTCCTCGGCTTTCAGCTTGTCCTGTTCAGCTTTTGCCGCAGCTTCTTTTTCATATGAAAATACCACGTATGACCTTCAGCAGGAAC
>OGXA01002012.1_pt1 | contig 15512 bp, 20 predicted proteins | sample 1576171 | NCBI WGS metagenome assembly OGXA01 (sample SAMEA3541587, study PRJEB24748) | human gut metagenome | biome: human gut; feature: human-associated habitat; material: faeces | place: China | collected 2012 | reverse complement strand
CGGAACATGATCGCCACGATGCCCATGCAGACGGCGAAGATGAAACTGAAGTGCACGCGGGTACTGACGGAGAACGCCGCGAACAACGCGCCGACGATCCCTCCGACGAACCCGGCGAGGCTCCACAGGCCGTGGAAGGCGGCCATGATGCTGCGGCGGTAGAGGCGTTCGACGCCGACGGCCTGTGTGTTCACCGAGATGTTGTGCAGGTTGGCCGCGACGCCGAAGAATACCAGCATGGCGAAAAGATGCCACGTTTCGCTGATGAAGCCGAGGGCAGCGGGGGCAAAGGGCTGAGCGCCCTGCGGGACTTCCGCGACGCCGTCGCGGGGGACGGCGAGAGGGACTACATGATCTTCGACTGCCCGCCCGGCTTTACGGCGGCCAGCATTGCCGCCCTGATGGCAGCGGACGAGGTGGTGATCCCGATGCTGGTGGATGGCTTCTCGATCTGGGGCGTGAGCGATATGGCCGCACAGATCAACGGTATTGCGGCTGCCAATCCGCGCATTCGCGTGGCGGGCGTGCTGATTACCCAGTGGCACAACTCGGATGTCGTCCGCCAAGGCGAGCAGCTCCTGCGCAGCCTGTCCGTGCCGGTATTCCGGACGGTGATCCGCCGCACGGACAAGGTCCCCGAGTCCACCTTTGATCGGACACCGATTATGGGTTACAGCCCCCGCAGCGCCGCCAGCGCGGACTACTGCAGCTGGGTATCCGAGTATCTGCACGAGGAGGTGCGCAATGGCCAAGTTTGATTTGGGCGCATTTGCCCAGACGCTCCAGTCGGTGCCCAATTCGGGCACATCCGGCGCAGAGCGGATCGAGTACATCCCGCTCGCAGAGCTGCACGCCGACAAGCGCAATTTTTACGCGCTCTCCGGCGTCGAGGATCTCGCCGCCAATATCCAGCTCTGCGGTCTGATGGATCCGCTCCGCGTCCGCAAGGCGGATGACGGCTATACGATCGTCTCTGGGCACCGGCGCTTCGCGGCGCTGTCCCTGCTGGCCAAGGAGGATAATAAGTTTTCCTCCGCCGCCTGCATCGTGGAGCCTGCCGACGTGCCGCAGGCCCTGCAGGAACTGCGCCTGATCTACGCCAACAGTGATACGCGCCGGATGTCCGGCGCAGACATCAGCAAGCAGGCCGAGCGCGTCGAGGCTCTGCTGTATCAGCTCAAGGCGGAGGGCATGGAATTCCCCGGCCGCATGCGCGACCACGTTGCCGAGGCCTGCAAGGTCTCCAAGTCCAAGCTTTCCCGGCTGGCCGTTATCCGCGACCGGCTGGCGCCGGATATCCGCAAGGCGTACTGGGAGGGCGGCGAAAAAGGCCGCCTCAACGAGTCGACCGCCTATGAGCTGGCGCGCTTGCCCGTGGACCTGCAGCGACAGATCTCGGATCGGTATCGCTGCAAAAATGGTGACTCACCCGGGCTGCGCTGGTTGTCCTCGCGCGTCCCGGAAAGGGTCGCCGAGTACACAAAGGGCTTTGGCAAGCTCCGCTGCCCGCAGTCTGGCGAGGGCTGCTCCCACCGCGCTGGAAAGGAGGCTCATATTGTCGCGGCGCTGGTCAAAGATACCTGGGCGCGGCCGAATTGCAACCGCCTCTGCTGCGCAGACTGCCCGACAATCGCCTCCTGCCGCGATATCTGCCCCAAATGCAAGGATAAGCAGCGGCAGGTCAAGGCCGAAAATAAGGCCGAGAAGCAGCAGGCGAAGCTCGACCAGGAAGCGCACGACCGTCCCATCATTGAGCAGATTCAAGAGTTATGGCGGCGCTTCACCGAGCGCAGACAGGCGGTCGGGATCTCTGCCGAGGAGTACTCTAGGCGGCTCGACTGTCCGTATATGGCGAGTATAGCCGAACGGTTCGAGGGCGGCGAGGCGATCACAACCAGTACGCCGCTGCCTTACGGCTATAATTCATACGCGAGCGACGTTACCTACTGGAGCGCCGCCGCAGATGCCCTCGGCTGCAGCGTGGACTACCTGATGGGGCGCACGGACGACCCACTTCCGCTTGCACGGCCCGTCGCTGGGCAGCAGATGCTCCTCGCCGGATGGATGCCGGGCGGCACCAATCCCGGGCACCCCTGCGAATGCCTTGTGATTATCGATCTGGATAGCGGGGATTCTCCCGGCAAGTGGGTGAAGCAGACGGCGTACTACAAAGCGGGGAATTACTACTTTGGCGCTGTCCGCAGCAGCAAGATTGAGATGCCGATCCTTGCGTGGATGGAGATCCCTACATGGAAAAGAGGAGATAAACGATGATTAAGTGTAAGATTGCCAACCGGTGCGTCGAGGTGCTTGAGGCCAGCGGATCGACTAAAACGATCGCCGTTGAGGTAGCCGCCCTCATCGCAAATCTGTATTCCGCGCTTTGCAAGTCGGCTGCCGGCCAGGAGCAGTCCAGGCTATTCCGCCTGATGATCAACCACATCATTACGGCTCCCGACTCGCCTGTGTGGGAGCCGGACAGTAACATCGAGGGGATTTTCCTCTCGCGGCCGATTCGGGGGGGAAGCCGATGAATAGGCTCACGTGGAAACGCCCGAACGGCTCGTGGGGCATTGACGGTGTGGACCTCGCCAAGCTCCCGCCCAACGCCTACGGGGCGCTGTGGAAGCTCATGCGGCTGGAGGACTTGATGGACGCGCCGGCCACGCAAACTCGGCAGGCCGCCTGCGGCATGTGCTGCGGCCACGCCAACGACGGCACGCGCAGCGAGTGTGCAGACTGCCCAATCATGGTAATGTCTGTGGGCCTGCTCGCGACGGCCGCCGAACTGGATGCGACGACCAGCTCGTATGAGCGGCTTAAGATCGCTTGCGAGCGCTGCGGTGCAGAGCTTACCCGCCTGCGCCGCGAAAAGAGGGGAGGAACTGTAGATGCAGGATCCAAATAGCCGGGTAACTTCTGCTGTACTGATCAGCATCCGCCCGAAATGGTGCGAGAAAATCATCAGCGGTGAAAAGACGATTGAGGTACGCAAGGCCCGGCCAAAGCTGGCGACGCCGTTCAAGTGCCATATCTACTGCACCCGCGGGAGACATGATCTGAACATCCCCATTTCACAGGAAGCGCTTATGCGCGATTGGCTGGAAACAGGGTCGATGAAATCCCTGAACTGCCCGCACGGAAACGGCAAAGTGATCGGAGAATTTACGTGTGACCGCATCGACGAGTATGACGATGATACTATTTTCTCGTTCCGACATGAGGACTACGCGCGTTGGAACGATTTTGGCCTTGACCGTGCGTGTATGCACCCGGAAGATTTCCAGAATTACGCTGACGGCAAGTGGCTGTACGGCTGGCATATCGTCGACCTGCGCATCTACGACGCGCCGCGCGAACTGAGCGAGTTTGTCGGATTACGCAATACGAGATTCGGCGCAGCGCCATATGACATCAAGCGCGCGCCGCAGAGCTGGTGCTATGTGAGAAAGTGTGGGATTAAATGAACCGAGTTAAGCCCGAGGACCTGTGCTTGAGCTGCTACTACACGGCGGCCACCTGCCCTCCGGGATGCGGGGGTGTGAGATGATGTCCGCGCCCGCTAACTTGACGTCCCCGGGCTGCAAGTGTCTGAGCATTAAGTGCGGACAGCCCTGCCCGTACTACGTGCCGGGAGGTGACTCTGGTGGGCAGCAATGATATGCACCGCCCGCGGCTTGCCAACTGTACCAAGGCAGAGCTGATCCAAATTATCAAGCATCTGACAAACGGCGCCGATCAGGATCTCCGGCTCGCCCGCGCGCTGGATTATATCTGGTATCAGCGCACGGATCAACGCATGGATCGCGCCGACGCGCTGGCCAAACGAGCGGACGATGCGCGCCGCCGCTATATCGCCATCCTCGCGCCGTATGAGGGCAAGCGGCTGATGGACATTCCCACCTCCGTCCTCGATCGCGGTCAGCGCCTGCTGGATGAGGCGCGGAGGGCAGACAAGGAGTGGGCGAGACTGATGGGGATTGATGGGGAAGGAGGAGCATAATGGATGACAAGGTTAGGGAGAGCCTTAACGCCGCCATTGTGGCGGCAGCCGGCAAAGCAGATAACGCGGATGATATTGTCGCGCTGGTTGGTGCTGCAATCAGCATGCCGGACAAACTGACATGGCGCGACCATGTCCGGGCGATTAAGGCTGCTTGTAATGCGGCCTCGACGTGTGGGCCGGAGTGCAAACTGCACGACTGGTGTAAGCTGGCGCTCCCGGATGATGCACCCGCGAAATCGCCGGGGAGCTGGGTGTGCTGATGGAGCGTATCTATTGCGTGCGGCAGCGGGCAGGTCCGCTGGTTAAGGAGTCGCGCGCGATCCGCCCGCGGTTGGCCCAGTATGATAGCCCGTACGAGCGGGCGGAGAAAAATAAGATTCTCCGCCCGCCGCGGGATTCCTCCGTGTGCCGCTCGACGGTGGATCGGCTGGAGCTGCTGCTTGCACTGTTTGGGTATGATGGATGGAGTTACACACTTACGTTCGACGATGAGCACCTACCGGAGGCATTCCGGGAGGTGCGAAAACGATGGAAATCCCTGTTGCGCCGCATGAGGATCTACCACGGCGGCCCGATGGATTACGTGTATCTAATCGAGGGCAAACATGGCGACCACCGCTATCACCTGCATCTCACGGTGCGGTACAGCGATTTCCCGCCGACCGTCATGGAGGATCTGTGGCGGTTTGGCTTTGTGCAGGGCGAGCCGCTGCTCATGCTCGGGCGCAATCCATATGATACGTACCGCCGCACAGCGCGCTATTACTGCAAGGAGCGGACGGACGGCGTGACGATCCCGATCGATGCCCGTACATGGGTGGCATCCAGATCATTGCGGGCGCAGCTGCCGGAGCCGGAATACTTCCGTGCGGACACGTGCAGCATTGATATTCCGGACGACTGCCGCGTGTATGGGCGCAATCAGGTAGATAACGCCTTTGGACACTATCAGTATGCGTGGTATATCGAGGATGATCCGCAGCACCCGCGCGGCGGCAAAAACGGAACTTATATTAGAAATAGAACTTGAGATATAGTTGAACAACTGACAAATCCGTGAGAAAGGTCGTGAGAGCACTTGCGAACACAGCGCGAAAGTGGTAAACTTGTCGTAGTGAACGGATGGGTTACCTGCCCGATCTGCCGACGCAACCGGCGGCTCCTGCGGGTATCGCCGGACACGAGAGCAGATTACCTCCCGGTCTACTGCCGGGACTGCAAACAAGAAATAATCCTGCATATCGAAAGAGGCCAGAGCGTTGAGCGCCGGAGCCCGTGACAGATCCCCGATGAGGGTAGTCATGGTCTCCGGCGCTTTTGTTTTGCCCGGAGGTGATAGCCCGTGAGCCTAAAGCCCCTGAGACCGTGCAGGCATCCTGGGTGTTGTGCCCTGGTGCCTGGCGGCTACTGCTCAGCACATCAGCCGCGGCCGCAGCGCGGTGCCGAAAGCGCGTCCTGGCACTGGATGTACTTGACGCCGGAGTGGCAGGACGATCTCCGCCCCGGCCAGCTCTTGCGCGAGCCATACTGCCGCGAGTGCGCAAAGCACGGCATGCGCGTCCGCGCCACGGACGTCGACCACATCGAGCCGCACAAGGGCTCGTGGGAGCGATTTACGGATCGCGACAACCTGCAGTCGCTGTGCCACTCATGCCACAGCCGCAAGACGCTCGCGGAAATGCGGCAAAAATAAGCCGGCAATTTTGCCGGCGAAAGTGCCCAATGTGGGCATGCTTGGGCGCATATGCGTAGCGCCCGCGCTCGGCGCGATTCTTTGCAACCCCTCCCCCGGGGTCTCGAAGTTCCTGGGGGAGGGCGTGAGACCGGGCGTCACCTGTCGTGCGCAAAATTTTCCCCACCGGCCGTGCCGGCGGGCGGAAGGAGGGACGGAATATGCCCGGACAGAGACAGCCCATCGCCTTGATTGAGGCTAACGGCCGCAAACACATCACCGTCGCCGAGGCAGACGCCAGGCGGGACGCTGAGGTACATGCGCCCGCTCCGGATCAGGCCGTCCCACCCCAATGGCTGCCCAAAAAACACCATGCCGAGTACCGGAAGCTGGGTGAGATTTTGATCGCCTGTGGGCTGTTTTCAGAGCTTGACCGTGACGTCTTGGCGCAGTACTTCGTTGCCCGGGATTCGTGGATATCGGCTCAGCGTCGGGCGGCCGCCGCCATCCGAGCCAAAGACGAGAACGTCGCCAAGGCGTGGACTACCGTGCAGGCGGCATACTTCAAGCAGGCCCGTCAGGCCGGTGATGCTATGGGGCTGACCGTGACATCGCGCTGCCGTATCGTAGTCCCGGCCGCGGCCATTGCCGCCGCATCGTCCGCAGAGGTGGATGACGAGTTCACGCGGCGTCTGCAAGCCCGACAGGCCGCGGCCGCGGGGGGTTGTGATGTTTGATCGCGATGCGGGGCAGTTTGTCTGCGATTTCGTTGAGCGGCTGCCGACCACTGATACCGGCAAGCCGTTCCGGCTGTATCAATGGCAGCGGGACACGATCATGGAGTTTTACTCCACGATGGTGCCCGAATCGGGCACCGGGGAGGGCGAGGCGGAGCTGACCCGCCAATACTGGTACCTATATCTGGAGATCAGCAAAAAAAACGGCAAAAGTGAGCTCGCGGCAGCGCTGGGGATCTATCACCTGATCGGCGACGGCGAGCTCAACGCGGAAGTGTATATCTGCGCTGCAGACAAGGATAACGCGAGTATCGTATTCAACGCGGCCGTGTTTATGCTTACATCCGCGGCGTGGACGGCCAAGATGATCGCCCGCGGCGAGCTTAAAATTGTCGAATCGCAGAAACGCATCATGTACCGCCGCCGCGTCCGCACCGGCAACGGCGGGTACAAGTGGGTGCCGATTGGCGAGATGCGTGTGCTCTCTAGCGAAGCATACAGCAAACACGGATACAAGCCGAGCTGCGTGATTTTTGACGAGCTGCACGCGCAGCCTAATCGTGACCTGTGGGATATCATGACGGCCGGCGCCGGCTCCGGCCGCAGGCAACCAGCGTGGATCGTGCTGACTACGGCCGGAGACGATCCGGACCGCACGTCCATCGGGTGGGAAATCCATGAGAAAGCTGTCGCTGTCCGCGATGCACGGCAGCTCCGCCGCATACAGGCCGAGGGTGGAGACCCCCGCACGGTGCTGAGCCTGCGGCATGTAGAGGAGTCGGATCTGGCCGAGGCGGAAGCCGCGCTGCTGGAGAGGGATCTACCGAACTGGCTGCCCGTGCTCTATGGGCTCACGGCCATGTTCGGCGACGACCCAGACGACCTGGCGGACATCGATATATGGGATGAGAACCTGTGGCGTATGTGCAACCCATCCCTCGGCAGGCACCTTCGCCTGCGCAATATCCAGATGGAAGCGAAGGAAGCGCGCCAGAGCGAAGCGGCCGAGAAGCTCTTCCGGTGGCTCCGCCTAAACCAGTGGATCTCTGTTAAAGCTGTGGGCTGGATTAGCCTGGCGCTGTACGATAAGACGCAGTGGGGACCGTCTAAACGGGCGGAGCGCGCCGAGTGGCTGGATAGACTCCGCGGCCTTACCTGTTACGGCGGTGTCGACCTCTCCACCTCCAAGGATCTTACGGCGTTCGTGCTGTTGTTCCCGCCGCAGCCGGGGCTTGACTCCGCTGTGCTGTGGCCGTTTATCTGGCGGCCGCGCGGCACGGCCGAGGAAGCCGAGCGGCGCGACCACGTCCCATACCGAGACTGGGAGCGCGCCAGCTTTTTGGAGATGTGCGAGGGCGACATCATCGACTACTCGATGGTCGAGGAGCGTATCCGATGGGCAAAGCAGACGTTTGACCTCAAAATGGTCGGGTTTGACCCGTACTTGTCCCGCACGATCACGCAGCGACTATCTCCCATTGTGGATATCATTGAGATCCCGCAGGACCTCAAGAATATGTCCCCGGCGATGAAGGAAATCGAGGACATGATGACCCGGCACCAGCTGCTCCACGTCCACAACACCTGTTTCCGCTGGACGTTTGGCAATGTGCGAAACTATGTGGACGGCAACGGCAACTGCAAGCCGGTAAAGAATAAGTCAACGGGGCGCATCGACCCGGCTGTGGCGAGCATTATCGTCATGGCGGTGTGGATGATCGCCAGGAACCAGAAACCGGACCTTGCCAGCGCGCTGGATGATCCGGAATTTACCCTGTAGGAGGTGCGCATGAAGCGTGTTTTGAGCGCCCTGCGGCGCGTGCTGCCTGAGCTACTACTGATCATGGCTGGGCTGCTGATCGCGGCGGGTGTCTGGATGATTTATCCCCCGGCCGGTCTGATCGCGGCGGGCGTGCTACTCGCCGTAGGCGTCGTGCTGGACGCGCTGGGCGAAAGGAGTGATAGCGCATGAGCATGATCAAAGGCCTTCGGGCCGCTACTGCACGATCCCCGACGCAGAAGAGCGTGACGGTGGAAACCATGACCGCGGCAGGGCTGGCCTTCTCCAGTGCGGGCTCGCCCGCCTACGAGGCTCGGCAGCTGAGCACGGTGGATCGCTGCATCGAGATCCTGTCAGACAGCGTTGCCAAGCTACCGTCCTATGTGATCGACACCGAGACTCGCGAGCGGGTGCGGCACGGGATCCTGTATCAGCTCAACGTCCGCCCGAACGAGGCGATGACGCCGTTTGTGCGGAAAAAGGTACTGGAGACCAGCCGCCTGGAGGGTGGTGACGCTTATGACTGGATCGTGCGCGATCCGCGCACCGGCCTCCCGGCGGAGCTTATCCCAGTGCCTTGGCAGCTGGTACACCCTTGGCGGGATCTGGCTGGGCGCATGTGGTACGATGTTACGCACCCGGTCACCGGGGAGCCGATGCGGCTCCCGCAGGAGGACGTCTGCCACTATAAAAACGCCACCCGCGACGGCATTCGCGGCATCGGTACGCTGCGGCGCGCCGGCGAAGTAGTGTCCACGGCTCGCGCGGCGCAGCAGTACGACCTATCCTACTACGCAAACGGCGGCCAGCCGAGTGGCGTGCTACGCACGGATACGGATCTCGGCGGATACGTCAACGGCCCAGACGGCAAAACGCTGCGCCGCGAGGACGGCACCCCCGTCTCGAAAAAGGATTTGCTCCGGAGCCAGTGGGAGCGCATCCACATGGGCCCCAGCAACAGCCACCGCGTGGCAATTTTGGATCTCGGACTGGACTACAAGCCGCTCTCGGCCAGCAACCGCGACGCGCAGTTTGTGGAAAACAAGCAGCTCTCCACAACGGACATTGCCCGCTATTTTGGCGTCCCCCTGTACAAGCTAAACGAGGGCAAGCAGGCATATGGTTCCAACGAACAAAATGCAATCGAGTACGTGGTGGGTACGCTGCACCCCATCATCACACAGTACGAGGAGGAGCAGACCTACAAGCTCCTCACCAGTAGTGAAATCCAGCGATACGAGATCCGCATCAACATGATGGCGGAGCTCAAAGGCGATACGGCATCCCGCGCCGCATGGTACAAGACCCTGACGGAGCTTTCCGTGTTTTGCCCGGACGACATCTGCGCGCTTGAAGATATCCCAAACGTCCCGGGCGGACACCTGCGGCGGGCGAGCCTGAATTATGTGCCGCTGGATATGTGGGAGGAACTTAGCAGGGCGAGAAATGGCGGCACCGCCGCTGGGAAGGAGGAATAACCTGTGGAAATGATTATGAAATCCGCACGGCTTGAAAAGCAGACGCTCGGCGAGAAGGATCTTGCCCTTATCAATGCGCAAACCCTGCGGGAGTTTACGGCAGATGAGGTGTATACGTTCCGTCTGATGGCCTGCGATAACCGCGTGGATCGCGACAACGAGCGGTTTACGGATCAGACGCTCGAGCAGCTGGCTGCGCTCTATGTCGGCCGCCCGGTACTCCGGGACCACAGCTGGAGCGCCGGCATGCAGACCGCACGATGCTACGCCGCCAGCGTGGAGCCGGATGGCGATGCCAAATGCCTGGTGCTGCGCTGCTACATGCCGCGTACGGACGCCACCGCGGACACCATCACCGCCATTGAGGCGGGGATTCTGCGGGAGTGCAGCGTTGGCTGCGCCGTAGCGCACGCCATCTGCTCTATCTGTGGCGTAGATCAGCGCGAGTCGCTGTGCAAGCACTATCCCGGCGTCGAGTACGACGGGCAGGTGTGCCACTTTGATCTCGTCGGCGCCGTGGATGCCTACGAGGTTAGCCTTGTGGCTGTCCCGGCACAGCCTGCGGCCGGCGCAATTAAGTCCAAGCGCTACGGCGGCAACGAGCCGTGCACCAACCCGGAGGATGCATGGGCGGACGAGGCCGCCCTGGAAATCGAACGAAACAGATTTTGAAGGAGGTAACCAATATGAGACGCAAGATGAATGATCTGCTCGCGAAGCGCGCCGCAATGCTGACCGAAGCGGAAGCCGCGCTCAAATCCGGCGACCACGACGCCTACACCGCCAAGATGACGGCCGTCGGCAACATCAACACCGAAATTGGCGAGGTCAAGGCCATCATCGACGAGCTGGATCGCCAGTTTATGGCGAAGGCCCCGGACGCTCGCGAGGAAGCCGATAAGGCCGCCGAGCGTACCAGTATCCTGATGAAAGGCGGCGAGGTGAAGTTCTCGGCCGGCGAGGTGCGTAAGGCCATCACGCTGGCCACCGGCACGCTGGTGGAGCCCACTGGCGTCGGCTCCATTGTGCGCGATATCGTCGGCAGCGCAGTCAGCTCGATCGTCGACCAGGTTGGTGTTGCAGATCTGACCGGCATGGGATCTTATCAGGAGCCCTACGTGATCAGCGAGCTGACCGCCAACGTTAATACCGTTGCGAGTAAGGCTGGCCAGGCCCGCCCGGCGAGCACCGATCCGACCTTTGGCGTGGCCGAACTCAAGCCCTATGAGGCTACCGTCACCGCTTACGTTGATCGCAATCTCAGCCGGCTGACCCCTGCCAACTATTACAGCAAGATTTACAGCATGGCGATGCGCGCCCTGCGCCGCAAGCTGGCTGGGCTGATCGTTAACGGCGACGCCGAAGCGTCGCATGTGATGTACGGCGTCAAAACGGCCACCAACAAGGCGGGCGCGGCTATCTATGCCACGGAAAATGTCTCTGCGGTGGATGTTAACCTGCTGGATACGCTGTATTTTGCGTACGGCACGGACGACGCGCTTGCCCCCAACGCCCGGCTGCTGCTCACCAAGCAGGATCTCAAGGCGCTCGGCCAGCTGCGTGGTGCGAACGAAAAGCTGCGTCTGCTCACGATCGAGCCGGACATGGCAAACCCCAATGTTGGCGTTATCAAGGACGGCGGTGTGAATATCCCCTACACTATCTGCTCTGATTTGACGAGCCTGTCCGGTGCAACCGCATCTGCGGCCGCCGCTATCCAGACGATGTGCTACGGCAGCCCCGCCAATTATCTGCTCGGACTGTTTGGTGACTACTCTATCCGCGTAGATGAGAGCTATAAGGCGGGCGAGCGCCTGCTCACCATCCTGGGCGATGCGATGGTCGGCGGCAATCTGGTGGCTCACAAAGGCTTTGTCGTGGCCACCGTGCCCAAGAGCGGCTCCTAATGGCCGTACTTGACGCTGACCGGCTCGCGGCGCTGACGGCATACTGCCGCATCGATGAGCTCGGGCCGGGCGACTACGAGCTGCTCCATAGCCTGTATAGTGTTGCGGTGGCGTATATGTCCACAGCTGGCGTGAGCATCCCCGATGACCCAGATCGCAGGGCGGCGTACGATCTGTGCGTCAACTACCTCGTCAGCGATGCGTGGGATCGCCGCAGCCGCGAGCTCTCCGGCGCGACGGCCGAGAATAGGGCATTCCGCGCGCTGCTCAACCAGCTGAAGCTCACTGAACCGGTGCCCGAATCGGGCACCGGCTGGATAAGGAGGCCGCTATGATCGACCCCGGCGAGCTGAACAAGTGGATCTTGCTCCAGAAACAGAACCCTGATAGCGAGGAGTGGGCGGATGTTGCGCATCTGCGTGCACGCGTCAACAAGACCAACGGCGGGCGCACGTTTGACGCAGGTGCGGATCAGCATCCGTATCAGCTGGATTTTGATGTCCGATACTCGCCGCGTGTCAAGGCGCTGGTATTTGAGCCGCACCTATATCGGATCGTCTATGCTGGTCACCACTTTAAGGTGGCCGACACCGACGACTATATGGAGCAGCACGCATATATCCGGATAAGGGGGCAGCTATATGGGTAAGCGCGTAGCCCCGACCGAGCTGGGCGATGCGCTCGGGGAGGTACTGACGCTGTACGCGCAGGATGTCGCCGACGGCGTTGACGCCGTCGGCGAAGAGACGATGGTCAAGCTCGTCGAGGAGACAAAGCGGACGGCGCCGATCGACTCGGGTGCGTTCCGACGGGCGATCTCGTCGCAATGCATCAAGCGGCTCACGGGGAATGTGTTTGTCTGGTATGTCAAAGGCAGACAGGGACGGATCACGCACTTACTGGTGCACGGGCACGCCAAGCGGAACGGCGGCAGAGTGCATGGCAACCCATTTCTGGCGAACGCGCTGAAGCACCTGGTCCCGGAGTACGAGAAGCTGGTAAAGGGGGTGGTTGAGCGTGATTGAGGAAATCCTGGCCGCAGCTGAGATCAATTATCGGCGGGCGAGATTTGCAAAGCCCCCGTCTGGCGTCTATGCCGTGTATACGGACGACATCAGTGCAGGCGGCGCGGATGACTACACCTGCATCTACACCCATCACGCCACTATCGAGCTGTATGAGTCCGTCCCGGACGATGACGCGGAGACCTCAATCGAGGAGCAGCTTAATGCCCGCGGCATCCAGTGGGACAAGCAAGACCGCTACTGGATCCAACAGGAACAGGTCTATCAAGTGGTCTACGAGTTTGATTTTGTTGCAAAAAGGAGGTAATTATGGCCAAGAGAGATAAAGAGACAATCACCCTCGGCTCCGGCAAGGTCTATCTCAAGACCTACGCGGCCGAGGTGCCCGCCACAAAAGCCGACCTGACGGCGCTGTGTGCCGACGCCAATCTGCTGGGGCACATCAAAGGCGGCGCGGCGCTCGAATATACGCAGGAAACCTACGAAGAGAAGGACGACCTCGGCCTCGTTTCCAAGATCATCACCACCAAGGAAGAGGCCTTTATGAAGCTCGGCCTTATCACCTGGAACGGCGTCACGCTCAAGAGCTTGATTGACCGTTGCGCGACCAGCGAGGCGGACGGCCTGCGCACGACCAAGATCGGCGGCGCGGGCAACGCGCAGGGCGGCTACTACGTCATCTGCTTTTATCATCACGACGTGGTGGACGGCGATGTGTATGTGGTTATCGTTGGCCGCAACACCGCGGGCGCAACGCTCACTTTTGCGACGGATGCGGGCACCCTTGTGGAGCCTGAATTTAAGGCGATCCCCCATGACAATAACGGCACCCTCGTGCTGCTATTTGAGGAGATTCCCTCCGCCTGAGACCCGATTCAGCAGGAGGCGGCACCGCGCCGCCTCCTGCACGACTAACACGACTAAGGAGGCATCTGTATGATTGACTACACCCAGAGCGTAAGGCCTACAATGCCCGTTAAAATGCGGGACAGGCGGGGTACATTGCTGCGCGTTACAGTCCCCTCCCTCGACACAGTGGAGGATCTGGCCGCGATGGGCGATGTGCTGGCGGCTGCCGCTGACGGCACCGCGGAGGCGGTTGAGGCGCTCTACGATTTCGCGGCGCGCGTGCTCAGCTGTAACCGCGACCACATCGCCGTGACGCCGGAGGACATCACCGGCAAATATGACCTCGACGTCGACGACCTGACGGTGTTTTTCTCGGATTACGTCGACTTTCTCAACGCCGTCACGCGACGAAAAAACTAATTCTCCCTTGCTATCCGTCCGGGGGTGACAAGGGAGAACATGGCTATGACGTTGTGACGTATTGGCGCAAGCTCGTTGCGGACTATGCCCGCATGAGCCTGCCGGACGTGGGGCGACTGGATTACATCCAGTATCTCATCTTGCGCCGCGACGCCTATATCTACCGCCTGGAGCAGACCGAGGCGGGGCGAGAATATCTTGCCAATGCCTGGCGCATGGAGCAGACGGAACCGGACAGAGCGGCACTGCGCCGCAAGATAGGAGGGAGGACAAGAGGTGGCAACCAACCGGATTAAGGGTCTGACCGTCGAGATTGGCGGCGACACGACAAAGCTCGGCGAGGCCCTGAAAAACGTAGAAGCTAAGAGCCGCAGCCTGTCCTCGGAGCTCGGGTCGATTAACAGGCTGCTCAAGTTGGACCCCACCAACACCGATCTGCTCGCGCAGAAACAGCAGGTGCTCGCCGAGGCAATCAGCAGCACCCGTGAAAAGCTCGACACGCTCAAGGCCGCCGAGCAGCAGGTGCAGGAGCAGTTTGCCCGCGGCGAGGTGTCCGCGGAGCAGTATCGTGAGCTGCAGCGGCAGGTCACGGCCACCGAAAACAAGCTTAAAAAATACGAGGAGGCGGCGAAAGACACCGCCGAAACAATTGAACAGCTCGGCAGGGACACGAAAACCGCCGAGCAGCGTACAAAAGAGCTGGCCGACCGCGCGGGGCTGGCCGAGAAAGATCTTGATAAGCTCAAGGACAAGGCCGAGGAGACCGCCAACAAGGGGCTCAAGGTGATGGCCGCGGCCGCCACGGCGGTGGTGGCCGCGCTCACGGCGTCCGCAGAGGCAACGCGCGAGTACCGCACCAATATGGGCAAGCTCGACGTTGCCTTTACGGACAACGGTCACAGCGTAGGGGAGGCCGCAGCGGCTTATCAAGAGCTTGTCGGCGTGATCGGCGAGAGCGACCGCGCCGTGGAGACGGCCAACCACCTTGCCAAACTGACGGACAATGCCGAGGATCTTTCCGCGTGGTATGGCCAGATCCTGCCGGGCGTGTTTGCGACCTTCGGCGATTCCCTCCCCCTCGAGGGTCTGACCGAGGCGGCCAATGAGACGGCCAAGGTGGCGCAGATCACAGGCCCGCTCGCGGACGCTATCAACTGGGCGACGACCTCGAACGAGACGTGGGTGGAGGCGCTGGGCGATAATTCCGACGCGCTGGCTGCGTTTCAGGCGGCGACGGCCGAGGGCGAGAGCGCGGAGGACGCGTTTAACGCGGCGCTGCTGGCCTGCTCGTCAGAGCAGGAACGGCAGAGCTTGATTACTAAGGCGCTTACACGCCTGTATGGCTCCGCGGCGGACGCCTATAAGGACACCAACGCGGAGATCATCCGGGCGAATAAGGCTAACGACAACTGGACGGCATCCCTCGCCCGTACCGGCGCGCAGATGGAGCCCGTCATCACCGACGTCAAGGAGATGGGCACGGAGCTGCTCCGGAGCGCGGAGAAGCCGATCCAGCGGCTGACCAAATACCTACGCAATACCGCGCTCCCGGCGCTGCAGCGCGCCTGCACCTATGTGCTCAACCTCGGTGATGCGGCCGATGACGGGCTTTTCCCGGCAGCGCAGAGCCTGCTCCGC
>OGXA01002007.1_pt1 | contig 15544 bp, 9 predicted proteins | sample 1576171 | NCBI WGS metagenome assembly OGXA01 (sample SAMEA3541587, study PRJEB24748) | human gut metagenome | biome: human gut; feature: human-associated habitat; material: faeces | place: China | collected 2012 | reverse complement strand
TCTCCACTTCATTCGTTTCACTCATTTCGGTCGAGATGACGTATAAGGGGAAGTTCTACATATAGTAGCTTAACGTTAAAAGTAAACAAGCTAACGAAAACGAAAAATAATTTTATAAAATTACAATATTTTTAATACGAAAAATCATTGAATCTAATCAATAATTATGCTATACTGACATTGATTATATTAGTATAAAAGGAGAAAAATAATGAGTTTTTTAAAAAAAGTTGTCAACGGATTATTTAATGGTTCAAAGGAAAAAAATGAAGAGCATTCTAATGAAGAATATTCTCCTACTTTAATTAAAGAAGCACCTCTTGATTATTGGGAAGAATTTTCGTATATGTTAGCTTTAACACCTCAAAATTTTTCACTTACAGAGGAAATTTTTGCTAATATTAAAGCTATAGATGGTGTTGAGATTAAAGAAAAAATTATGCCAAGTGAGGATTTACCCGGAAAACTTGTTATATCGTACGAAGGTACTGACTTTGAAGTAGGATTTTATATCGGAGATTTTTATACAGAAGAAATGTATCAATGGCAACTGCAATATTTTACAGAAGAGGAAAAAGAACAGATTTTAAAAACAAATAAGGCTTTAAATATTTATATGAAATTTAATGGTAATCCTAAAAAATGTTATCATTTACAGCTAAAACTTGTCTATGCTATGATTCCTGAAATGGTTGCTCTTTGTGATGAAAGTGCTGAAAGACTATTAAATAAAAAATGGGTTGAATTAGCAGCTAAATCAAATGTACTTCCTTCTCCTACAAGTTTATATACTGTTCAAGCAGTTTATGATGAAAATGAAGTGTGGCTACATACACATGGATTGTGTAGATGTAATTTACATGAAATTGAGATTTTGGGTTCAAATAAGGATGACTCCAGAACACATTATGATTTAATTTCAAATTATGCATGTCGATTGTTAGATGAAAAAAATCCAACATTAGAAGATGAAGGAAATCAAAATGGAGAAGAAACAATACATTTGGGAGTTTTTTATGATGACAAACCAATTGTTGCTACATCAAAAAAATGGATAAATTCTTTGAAGTATTATCCTAAGGATATTCTCGGAGGTATTGAAGATAGAAAGGACTCTCATAATTCTAAAACAAATATACTTTTCCTTTATGGAAGTGAAGAGGACTTTAATAAAAATTATTTAAGAAAGCCTTCAGAGTTCACAAAAAAACTAGAAAATAATCCTCTGTATTATATAAGTACTGAAGAAACTGCAAGAATGAGTTCTTTAGCAAGAGAAAGATTTTCTTATGTTGAAAGGATGCTTAAAGAAAAACAAGATGGTAAGGAAGAAATTGTTGTTATAGTAAAGCTAGGTCTTGAAACAATAGATGAAGACGGTAATTTGGATAAAAAGAATCGTGAGCATATTTGGTTTGAAGCTCTTTCTATGGAGGGAGATAAATTTAAAGCAAGATTGACTCAAGAACCTTATAATATTCCTAATTTGCATGAAGGTGATGAGGGGATATATTCTATAGATTATGTGAGTGATTGGATGATTCATACTGAAAATGGTGTAATAAGTCCAGAGACTGTATATTTATTGGATTTATAAGGAGAATAATATTTAAAATAGTGAAAAAATCAACGAAAATCCGTTGATTTTTTTGTGGATAAATACGTAATTTAAATAATTTTATGTATCTACGATACATTTACTTTTGCTAAAGCAAAAGTATGAGATTTTCGCAGTCGATTGTGCTTAAATTAAAGATTTGAACAATCTTTGCGTCAGACCTACTTTTGCTTGTAAACAAACAAAGTGAGTTTGACGGGGTATTTGTATTATTTGATATAATTATTGCAAAGCAACAAGGTTCCCAAGTATCCACCCAATGAAATTATAATTTTTTTGGTACATACATAATCAAAGGGAAGTTTTTTTAGAATTATATTTTTTTATATCCTTTGGATACATTCCTTTGTATTTTTTGAAACAAGTACTGAATTTACTATGAGAAGAATACCCTACTGCTTCAGCAATATCCTGAATTTTAAGGGAGGAGTTTAATAGAAGAATTTCTGCCATATTCATTCGGCGTCTTTGAGTGTATTCGGTAATTGTACATTGATATTTTTGTTTAAATAATTTTTTAAGTTTTGTACCGCTCATAGTGGATATTTTTTCTAAAGTTTTTTGTGAAATTGAGGTTGCATAATGATCATCTATATAATTAGCAACAATTTCCAAAGCTTCATCATCGGCGATAGATATTGGATTGTTGTACTTATTTAGAAATGCATCTATTGTTATACTAAGCCATTCTTTTGCCTTTGATTCAAAAAAAATTTCAGCAGCAGGAGATATCATCTTACAATTTAGTATATCTTTTGCAATTCTTTCCAAAGGTTTGTTTATAATTGTGTTAGTGTTGAAAAATAAATTTTCATAGTTACAAACTTTATTTTTGTATGAGGATAGACACTCTTCTATCATAGATTGGTTGAAATTTATACCTATTCCTAGATAGGGAGAGTTTTTATGTAGTATAAATCTATAGTTTTTAGAATTTTTTGTATTTATAACATAGAGTGAGTTTGAAGAAAGATTTTGATAAGGATTAAAACTTTCTCCATTTGCTGTAACTAAATAAGATGAGTAAAGGGAATAGAAATTATCTAAACCGGCAAAACTTGTGTGGATAATTTCTTTTTTTATGAAAACATCGTGAATATCAATTGTAAAATTTTTACCTTCATAAAACCAATATATGCCTTCCGCATCGTCTGTATTAAAACAGAATGTATGTCCTGCAGAGGAGTATTTTGTATTATCAGTACATTCATTTGTAGAAAAAAAGTTTTTAACAAAGTTGTAAAAATCGCTCATATATACCTCCATTGTAATTTTTATCCCTAATAGACATTATTCCAAATAGACATAGTTAACTATGCTTAATTGATTGAATTTCTCATTTATTATATAATAAATATAAGATAAAAACAATCAAAGAGTTATATAATGTTAAAAATTTTTAAAATACCAATTTTTATAGTCAGTCCAAACAGGATATTTATAAAACCTGTTGAATTTAAAGAAAAGGAGGAATTATTCATTGAAGAATAAGAAAAAATCAATACTAAAAAGACTAATGCCTTATGCCGGTAGGAAAAGTATTTTGTTTTATATTGCTATGATTATGTCTGCAATTTCAGGTATTATGGTCTTGATGCCTATGGTTTTTATTCATAGGATTATAAATAGTTTAATTTTAAATGAAACGGTAGATTTTGTCTATGTGAGGGAAAATTCAATTTATGCGGCGACATTTGCGGGATTAGGTTTATTTATATACCTTATAGGTCTCATTTTATCCCATGTTTTTGCGTTTGAAGTAGAAGATAATATTATTAAGAGCTCGGTAAAAAAACTAATTAATAAACCGCTTGGATATTTTGATGATAAAGAAAGTGGAAGAATAAGAAAAGTAATCATATCCGGAGCTTCTGAAACACATTCTTTCTTAGCACATCAACTTCCTGATATGGCAATGACAGTTATATCACCGATAGTTCTGTTTGTATTTTTCTTTATGTTTGATTGGAAATTGGGGCTTGTAAGTATGGTGCCGATAATTATTGGCATGATATTAATGTCATCAATGATGACATCCGAAACAAAGAAAATGAAAGAAGAATATTACGAAGATCTTTCCGATTTATCTTCTCAGACCGTAGAATATGTCAGGGGAATTCCGGTGGTAAAAACATTCGCACAAAGTATTGAAAGTTTTGATAAGTTATATTCGTTAATTATCAAAATAAAAGATCTTGTGCTCAAGCTTACTATGAGTTACACGAATAAAATGTCATGGTTTGGGACTATTTCTACATCGACAGCATTTTTCTTAGTGCCTGTAGCTTTATTGTTAATAAAATTTAATGGTAACTTAGCTAATGTGGTTGCAAATTCTGTTATTTATTTTCTGATAGGACCGATATTTGCCGTTTTTATTATGAGAACGGCGACAATTAAACAATTTAGTTATTTTGCAGAGCTTGCTCTGGACAAAATTGAAAATATACTTGAATATGATGATTTTATTTATGGAGATAAGACAAGCTCTGAAGTGGGAATTGAGTTTAAAAATGTAAGTTTTTCTTATGGTGAAGAAAATGTCTTGGATAATATTTCTTTTAAAGTAGAAAGAGGAGAACAAGTTGCTTTAGTTGGAATGTCGGGTAGTGGTAAAACCACTATAGCAAGGCTTGCTGCCAGATTTTATGATATTAAATCAGGTGAAATTTTAATTGGGGGGATTAATATAAAAGATTTTGAAAAAGAGGCTTTGATGAAAAAAATAGCCTTTGTTTTTCAAAATTCCAAACTGTTTAAGATGAGTTTAAGAGAGAATCTTCTAATTGCAAAACCCGACGCAACAGATGAAGAAATAGATAATGCTTTGATTAATTCAGGCTGTAAAGAGATAATTAAAGGCTTGAAAAAAGGACTTGATACTGTTTATGGAACGAGAGGCACATATTTTTCAGGTGGTGAAGCTCAAAGACTTTCTATAGCAAGAGCTTTTCTCAAAGATGCGGATATTATTATTTTAGATGAAGCTACAGCTTTTGCGGACCCTGAAAATGAACATCTAATTCAGGAGTCTTTTAAAAAATTATCAAAAAACAAGACAACGCTAATGATTGCCCACAGATTATCTACTGTAGTAGATGTGGACAAGATACTTGTTATAGAAAAAGGTAGAATTGTAGAAGAAGGTAAGCACTCAGATTTGATAAATATGAATGGGCATTATAAAAAGCTTTGGGATGAATATCAAAAATCTGTAAATTGGAAGATAGGAGGTTAAGATATGGTTTCTTATTTTATGAAACGATATGCTATGTCTGAAAAAGGAGCGATTAATTTAAAAAAAGCAATCATCTCACATACCTTTGTTAATTTAACAAAATTATTTGCACCAATGATTGCCTTTATGTTTTTGTTTCAGTATATAGGCGTTTTGAAGGGTATTGAAAGTTATAATTTTACTTTATTTCATTATCTTATATTAATTATAGTAATGATGATATTAATGTTTTTAGTTGCAAGGTGGGATTATGTAAGACTTTACACAAATGTATATAACGAGAGTGCAAATTCAAGGATTGATTTAGCAGAAAGATTAAAAAAATTGCCTCTTTCTTATTTTGGAAAAAGAGATTTGGCAGATCTTGCAGAAACAATGATGAATGATATGAACTTATATGAAACTATATTTTCACATGCCGTTCCTCATATATATTCAACTGCTATTTCCACAGGTGTTATTGCTTTAATGCTTATTATCTATAATCCAAAATTGGCTTTTGCAGCATTGTGGGTGATTCCGATTTCACTTCTAATAATATTTTTATCAAGAAAAAGTCAGAAAAAAGTAGTGCAAAACTGGATAGACGATAATCGCAAGGTTTTTGATGATTTGCAGGAAAAGATTGAGCAGATAGAGCAAATAAAATCTTATAATTTAGAAGAACAAATGCTAAAAGATTTTTTTAAAAAATTAAATATGTCTACAAAACAAAAAACTAAAGGTGAAATTGTTGCAGGAACACTTACAGGAATAGCGACTGCAATATTAAAGCTTGGTATTATAAGTGTTGCTGTTGTTGGTGTAAATATGCTTATTGCAGGGGAGATAAATATATTGGTTTATATTGCATTTTTAATGATGACAACAAGTATTTATCTACCAATAGAGGGAATAATTACTTTTATGTCCATGATAGTTATGCTTGATGCTGTGGTTGGAAGAATAAAGGAAATAAAAACTATGCCTATTCAAGAGGGCAAAAAGCAAATGGAAATTACAAATTATGACATTGAATTTAAAGATGTTTATTTTGGATATGATAATTATTCTGTAATAAATGGGGTTAGTTTTATCGCAAAGCAAGGTGAAATCACAGCCTTAATCGGTTCAAGTGGAAGCGGAAAAACAACAGTTGCAAAGCTTGCTACAAGATTTTGGGATATAGATAGAGGAAAAATTTTGATAGGTGGAAAAGACATAAGTGAGGTTGATCCGGAAATTTTACTTAAAAATTTTTCCATAGTATTTCAAGATGTTATCCTCTTTAATACAAGCATAAAAGATAATATTAAAATCGGGAAAAAAGATGCTACAGATGAGGAAATAACAAGGGCAGCTAAAATAGCAAGATGTGATGATTTTATAAATAAAATGCCGAATGGAATAGATACTATAATAGGGGAAAACGGACAAAGACTTTCCGGTGGAGAAAGACAAAGAATATCAATAGCAAGGGCTATTTTGAAAGATGCACCGATTATACTGCTTGATGAAGCTACAGCATCTCTCGATGTCGAAAATGAAAGTCTTATTCAGGAAGCACTGTCTGAACTTATAAAAGAAAAAACAGTTATAGTAATTGCCCATAGACTTAGAACAATAAGAAATGCAGATAAAATTGTTTTGTTAAATGCCGGAAAAATAGAAGCAGTAGGGACAGACAGCGAACTTTGTAAAAGCTCGGAATTTTATAAAGCGATGCTTGAAAAGGCAAATATTCAGAAAAATTTTATTTAGGAGGACATTATGGAAATTGAAAAATTAAAAATCAAGAATTTTTAAATTCAATAGCTGATTATGTTGTATATTTGTAGATATCAATGTCTTATTAAAAAATTAGTTTTAGTAATTAAGGAAGGGGAGTAAATTTTAAAAAATACTCCCTAATTTTTTATTGCTTTTTAAAAAATTTTTTAATTTTTACAAAATGAACCACAAAATTATCATTTTTTAAAAAATATTACTTTAAACGGTATATACAAAACAAAATAAATATGTTATACTGATAAAGTAGTATTCTTTATACTGCATAGGTTTATTTATTTTTATATTTAAGGAGGGTTTTTCTATGAGAAAAAGGTTTTTGACTCTGTTATTAACGTTTTCATTATTATTAGGTAGCACAAGTGTTGCTTTTGCTAATGAAAAAGTTAATACAGCTCCAAAAATTACAAAAACTGCAAATAAGATTAAAGCCGACGAAAATGAGGAAAAAACTTATATTGTAGTTTTGAAAGAGGATTCTAAAGCAGACTTTTCCAGTTTGAAAACTGCAGAAGGAAAAAAGGCTAGAGAAGCTAAAAGTAAGGCTTTAATCAATTCTTTTAAAGCTGAACTTGACAAAGCTGATATAAGTTATGAAACATATTATGAATATGACTTATTATTTGCCGGAATTGCTTTAAAAACTAAGGTTAAAAACATTGAGAAAATTTCAAAAATGGCTTCTGTTGAATCCGTTGAAGTTTCAAATGAATTTTCAAAACCTACAGTTAAAGAATCCGAAAAGGAATTTAATCCTAAAAGAAAGAAAAGAAGTTTAGATTCAAACAATCTAATGAAAGTTACAGACGAACTTAGAAAGAAATATAATGGACAAGGTAGAGTTGTTTCCGTATTGGATACAGGTGTCGATGTAAATCACGACATCTTAAGAGTTTCTGATGTAACAAAAGGAAAATATCCAACTGAAGATTCTATGAATAAAAAGATGAAGGAAGCCGGAATTAACTACGGTAGTTGGAGAACTGACAAAGTTGTTTACGCTCATAATTACAGCACAAACGGAAAGAATGTAAAAGAAGAAATGAGAGAAGAATCTCACGGAATGCATGTTTCCGGTATTTCAGTAGGTAATCCTAAAATGGAAGCTGAATTTAACAAAGAAGACGGAACAACTAAAAAAGAAAAAATCATAGGAACCGCTCCTGAAGCACAACTTATTTTTATGGGAGTTTTCCAAGGACAATCAACATATACTCATATTTATGCAAAGGCTGTTGAAGACTCTGTAAAACTTGGTGCAGACAGTATAAACTTGAGTTTGGGTGCTCCTAACGGATCTATCGCATCTGTTGGTAGAGCTATGGAAAAAGCTATAGCTTATGCGAGAAAAATGGGCGTTATCGTAGCTATCGCAGCCGGTAATGACGGTCATTTCGGTGCGTTTAGTGATAAACCACCTGTAACAAATCCGGACTATGGTACAGTTGGAAGTCCGGGTGTTGCAAAAGATGCTTTGACTGTTGCAGCTATGTATACTGATGTTGAAAGAGTTAGAACAATTAGCATTGAAGGAGTTAGTGGTGTATTAAAATCAGGAGATTATTTCCAAGGTTATGATGATGAGGGAGATCCTGACCCCGCTAAACAATTTATAGATGCAGATAAAAAAGAACAAAGTTATGATGTAGTTGAAGCGGGTCTTGGAAATGAAGAATCCGACTATAACGGAAAAGAAGTTAAAGATAAAGTGGTTTTAGTAAAAAGAGGCGGAAAGACTTTTGCCGATAAGATTATTTTAGCCGGTAAAAAAGGTGCAAAAGGTGTTATAATCTACAACCACGAGCAAGGTGGAGAAGAAATTATAAATATGGCATTTGGAGATCAAACAAAAGATGTTAAAATTCCATCTGTATTTATAGGAAACTCTGCAGGTAAAAAAATTATTGAAAATAAAGATAAAAAAGTAAAGTTTACAAAACAATTAAGTGCGATTCCTTATGCAAATGGTGGACAGTTAACTGACTTTTCATCTTACGGTTGGGCATCTGACGGAACTTTCAAACCTGATATAACAGCTCCGGGCGGACTTATTTATTCTTCAATAAATAATAATAAATACACAACTATGAGCGGTACTTCAATGGCAACTCCTCATATTGCAGGTGCTGTAGCTCTTATAAGAGAAAGTTTAAATAAAAGACATTCTGAAATTAAGGGAGAACAAGAATACGACATTATAAAAGCATTGATTATGAGTACAGCAGATCCTGTTAAGGAAAAGGGAACAGAAAATTATGTTTCTCCTAGAAAACAGGGTGCCGGTGCTATAAATGTTGAAAAAGCTACAAGTAGCGATATTTATGTGCTTGACAGTAATAATAATCCAAAAACTTGGTTAAATGATATTGACAGTAAATTTGAAATTAACTTAAAAGTTGTAAATATTGGAAATGAAGCAAAAACTTTAAAATATAAAACAGTTTTAGGTACTGATGAAACTGAAAAGGGAAAATTTGCTTTAAAGACAAAAACTTTAGAAACAATTCAAGGAAAAGAAATAACTGTACCTGCTAAGGGTTCAGTAGATGTTAAAATAACTGTTGATGCAAGTAAATTTGACGCTGAATTAAGCAAACAAATGCCTAACGGTTATTTCTTAGAAGGTTTTGTATTCTTTGAAGATGCGAAAGATAATACAAAAGAAGTTAGTATGGCATTTAGTGGATTTAAAGGAAAATGGGCAAATGTACCACTTTGGGAAAAATCTGTTTATGACTTTGATCTTAGTAAAGAACTTCCAATGTATATGAAACAAAACGGTTCCTTTACACCGAACTTCACATCTCTTGTAACTGTCGAAAATAATCCTTATGCAAGAGGAAAACAATGGACTGACAAAGGAGTACAATATAATTTTGTTGGAAATAAAGGTGAAATTCCTCTAGGCTTTGATGCAGGTAAGTTTGAATTTTCAAAAAATAATTTGGCAATTTCTCCAAATGGAGATAATAACAAAGACTTTGTGGCATTCAAAGGTATGTTCTTTAGAAATTCACAATATATTACAGCTAAGGTTTATGATAAAGACGGAAATCTTGTTTACCAAAGCGGTTCAGGTTATGCTTATAAAAATAGTAATAATTACAGTGATGGCGCTTCAAGATCTAATCTTATAGAACAAACTTACTGGGATGGAACATCAAACGGAAAATCTCTTCCTGAGGGTACGTACAAATATGTAGTAACTGCAAACTCTGAAGTGGCGGGAGCTGCTGTTGAAAATGAACAAAAAATGGAATTCGATGTAAAAATCGACAATACCGCCCCAAAAATTGCTAAGCCTAAGGTTGAAGGAAATATTTATAAACCTGAAATCACAGATAATTTAAGCGGTGTTGAAGAAACTGTTTTAAGATATATTGATAAAAACGGTGAAACAAAGTGGATAACAGCTAAAGAGGATGGAACTTTTGAAATTCCGGCAGATGTAGAACACAAAAATATCTATATTCACACTTTTGACCACGCAGGAAATATCGCATCACTTAATTTAGACGGCTCTGAATATTCTGCACCTCAAATAAAACCGAAAGATTTGGGAGCAAATGTTAAACCGATATTCAAAGTAACAAATTATAAAGACTTTGAAGGAAAACATATAGAAGGCTCTGAAAACTTAAATATGTTCCCGATTGAAATCAATTGGAGAGAAGATGTTTATGTTCATAATGGAACAGGTTGGAATCCAATGAGAAATTATAGATATTCTAACGAGTTAGTAAATATGGCTCCAGGAAATTATCAGTTCTATGTCGATCAAATTCCAGAAATCTATGAACCGTTAAAAGAACAACAAAAAGGTGTTACTGCTGAAAAAGATAAAACAACAGATCTTGTCTTTGAAACAAAACAAAAGGAAGAAAAGATTGAAGCAGGACATGGAGAAGTTAATATCAGATTACAGATAAATGATTATCCTGAAAACTATATGGGAGCAGGTGCAACTTATGTAATCAAAGATAAAGACGGAAAAGAAATTAACAGAGATAATTTGAAAACTTATACTAAAGTATATGAATCTCCAATAAAGGACGATAACGGAAAACTTACAGGAGTTAATTTCCACAGAGATTTAATGACTGTTCTACCTGTTGGAGAATATACTGTTGAAATAAAAACAAGTGATGATTCTTTAAAATTTGAAACAAAAACAATTAAATTTACAGTTGAAGAAAATAAACCGAAAAGAGTAATCTTTAAGGCACAAGAAACTATAAATGATGTTGTAAATATCGCTTTTGAAGGTTTGGATAAACTTCCTGACGGAATAAAAGTAACTCTTGAAAATGTTGAGTCAAAAGAAAAATTTGATCTTACACAAAGTAAGTTTAACAAAAAAGTATTCCACGGAGATATTCCAAACGGAAAATACAAAGTTACTATAGAAGTTCCTGAAGGTTACAAAGTTGACAGGGATTCATTTGACATTACAGTTAAGAATGATAAAGTTAAAGAGATTGTAAATATCAAGAAGTTAGTAACATTAACAGATAAAGATAAAAAAGTTACAGTTTCAAGTTATGATTTAAAAGAAGATTGGACTTTAGTTGCTGATGTTAAAGATAAAAATTCAGTTGATAAGTTAAAAGATTCCGAAGCGGATTTATACGACATTTACTTCCTTGATAAAAATGGTAAGAGAGTTGACGTTCCTAAGGGAGAATACAATATTTCAATAGTAAAAGCTGAAGGAAAGACAGCAAAAGGTATTTACTATGTAAATGACAAGGGAGAACTTGAAAATATCGAATTTAAACAAGATGATAAAAATGTAACATTTACAACAACTCACTTCTCAGGTTATGCAGTCGATTATGGTAAAGCCAATGAGGAACCGGAAAAACCAAAACCGGATCCACAAAAACCGGGTGAACCGGGCAACCCTGGACAACCGGGCAACCCTGGACAACCGGGCAAACCGGGTCAAAAAACTCCTAAAAATAAAAAAGGACTTGTAAAGACAAATCTTGATTCAAATGTTTTAGGATTTGTTGTAGTAGCAATTGGTTCTTTAGGAATGGTAGTGGCTGTAGATAAAAAGAGAAGAAACAAATAAGAAAAGGTAATTTAAAAAGTGGTTACGATGTAGCCACTTTTTTATGTAATGAGTTTTTTAGAATTTTATGATTTATTAAAGCAGGTAAATAGTAGCTTTTATTGAGAAGACGGTTTTATTTTATACTTAAAATTTTATTGAAAAACTTAAAAAGAAATGTTATAATTATAAAAACGATATAGAATATCAATAAAAAGAGGTAGCATATGGAAATAAAAAAAGTTCTAAAAGAAGATTTAGAGAAACTTATTCCGAGTTTTAAAAAAGCATTTAATGAGAGTGAGTGGAATCAAAGATGGACAGATGAAAGTGTTAGAATTTCTTTAACCAATATTTTTGATTTTCCACATTTTTATGGGCTTATTGCCATAAAAGAAGGTGTTCCGGTTGGAGCCATATTAGGACATGTACAAACTTTTAATGATGGGAAAACATATTATATTGATGAACTGTTCGTTGATCCGGTTTTTCAAAAACAGGGAATAGCAAAAGCGTTATATGGTGATGCTATAAGAGAATTGAAAAAATTGGGAGTTTCCGGAGCATTTTTTACAACTTTAACAAATTCTTCGGCATATGATTTTTATAAATCTCAAGGAGCTATTCATTTGGAGGATAGCGCTGTATTTTATCATCCTTTTTAATAAATAGTATTTAAGCGATTACAAAAAGTAGTCGCTTTTTATATAGTCTTTTATAAAAAAGTGACCTTTCGGGCACTTATTAAATTATTTACTTCCGATTATTATCCCAATTTTTTCTTGAAAAATAAGGAAAGATTAAACCAATCAGTATAAAAATTACTCCTAATAGAGAAACTCCATTTATATTTTTGATATACACAAAGAAAAATATAATCCCTAAAATCAAGAGCTCTCCGGATATAATATAATTTTCATAGTATTTTTCAAAATATTTATTTCTAAATATTTTAAATTTTCCTATTTTGGTAAAAAATACTAAGTAGGAACTTATACAAATACAAGTTACAGCTATAATAGTAATATAAAATTTATTCACATTTAGTAAATTTAAAAATGCAATTATAAAACCGGAAAACAATACAACTAAAAATGATTTGTATAAATCTCCTGTACTCATTCTTTTCATTTTTTATTCCTCTAATTTTCAATTAATAAATTTATTCGTTTTTATTTTCCTTTAAGTATTTATCTAAAGTTTTTGTGAGTTTAAATAAAACTAATTCACGTTATAGCAGTTAGCAAAGAGATATTTCCTAACACGTCATCTCGACCGTAGTGTAACGGAGTGGAGAGATCTCACACTATTATTTGTTTACAAATAATAGTAAGTCCTGTAAAGGACTTAGAAATAAAACAATTAGATAAAATTTGTAAATCACCTAAAGACTAATTTAGTACGAAATTTGCATATTAAATGTATCTACGATACATTTACTTTTGATTGTTTACAATCAAAAGTATGAGATTTCTCCACTTCACTTCACTACGTTCCGTTTCGGTCGAAATGACGCATAAAGGAATAATCTTTGTTCTACAGCTAGACGTTAAAAGTAAATAATCATCAAACTATTATCCTATATTTATATCATAACACAAATCTCTCAAAAAGCAATAGTTTAATTTATTAAATTCAAACAGTTTTTCTTCAATATTATAACTTTATAATTATTTTATTGCTTATTTCTTGAATTTATATTAAAATATTGATAGTGAAATGAGTTTTTTAAGGAGTTTTTATGATTTATTTAGATAATGCCGCGACTACGAAAGTTCGCGATGAAGTTATAGATATTATGGTCAAATATTTAAAAGAAAATTATGGAAATCCGTCATCTCTTTATGATTTTGGATATTCTGTTTCTAAAGATATAAATTCTTGTAGAGAAGTTATAGCAAAATATATAAATTGCAAGGCTGAAGAGGTATTTTTTAACTCCTGTGCAACAGAGGGTAATAATACTGCAATTTTTGGAGCGATTTCAACTGCAAAGGGAAAAAATATTGTTTCAACGGAGATAGAACACTCTTCCGTTTTTAATGTCTATAAATTTTTAAAAGAGAAAAAAGAGATTAGATTTTTAAAATTGGATGAATTTGGATATATCGACATTGAGAGTGTAAAAAATCTCGTAGATGAAAATACTGAAATAGTTTCAATAGCCTATGTTCATAATGAGCTTGGTATTATTCAAGATGTTGAAAGCATTGGAAAAGCTATTAAGGAAAAGAATAAGAAATGTATTTTTCATGTTGACTCTGCACAGGCCTTTGGGAAAGTCAATATTGATGTGAAAAAATCCAAGATTGATATTTTAACTTTGAGTGGACATAAAATTCACGCTCAAAAGGGAATTGGTGCAATATATGTAAATAAAAATATAAATTTAAGACCTTTTGTTTTGGGTGGAGGTCAGGAAAAAGACTTTAGATCCGGAACGGAAAATGTGGCTGGAATAATGGGTTTAAAGGTCGCTACCGAATTTATGTATGAAAATTTAGATAATAGAAAAAAACATTTGGAAAACTTAAGAGATTTACTGATTTCAGGCATTTCAAAAATAGAAAATCACAAATTTTTAACTACTAAAGACGGAGTTCCGAATATTGTAACTGTCGCTTTTGAAAATATCAGAAGCGAGGTACTTTTACATTTCTTGGAGAGTGAAAAGATTTATATTTCAACAGGCTCTGCTTGTAGTAAGGGTAAAAAGAGCAGAACTTTTGACGGAATAGGTCTTGATAATAAATATAATGACGGAGTTGTAAGGATTTCTCTTTCCGAGTTTAATACAGAAGAAGAAATTACAATTTTTATTGAAAAATTAGAAAAGTATGTAAATGAAATTAGAATGATTATGAAAAGAGGAAGATAATGGATTATTTAATTAGCGTCAGCTTTGGAGAGTTGACTTTAAAAGGAGATAATAGAAAAGATTTTGAAAATAGAATAATAAGAAAGATAAAAAAGGCGATAGCAGATTTTGAAGTTGAAGAATTTTACAAGGAGCAGGGAAAAGTCTATATAAAGGCAGATAGAGAGCTTTTTGACGAAATGATTGAACAAATAAAAAAGGTTTTTGGAATTTTTTATATCTGTGAAGTTTTAAGAACTGAAAAAAAGCTTGAAAATATAAAAGAAGCTACAAGAGTTTTAGTGAGTGATTTAGGAATAAATGAAGAAAAGACTTTTAAAGTTTTTGTAAATAGAGTTGATAAGAAATTTACTCCAAAATCTCCTGAGCTTTCAAGAGAGCTTGGAGGCATTGTTCTTAAAAGTTTCGGAAATCTTTTAAAGGTTGATGTTCATAATCCACAAATGCCAATTTATGTAGATGTTAAAGAATATGTTTATGTCTATGTAAAGAGATATAAGGGCTTTGGTGGACTTCCAATTGGCTCAAGCGGAAGAGGACTTTTGCTTCTTTCAGGGGGAATTGACAGCCCCGTTGCTGGTTTTGTCATGGGTAAAAGAGGTATGGAAATTGGAGCAATACATTTTCATTCCTATCCTTTTACAAGTGAAAGAGGAGAGGAAAAAGTTAAAGACCTTGCAAAAATACTTTCAAATTATGTTGGAAAATTTACAATGACAAGCATAAATCTTTTACCGATTCAAAAGGAAATTGCAAGTAAATGCCCTGAAAAAGAAATTACTATTCTAGGCAGAATTTTTATGATGAAAATTGCAGAAAAACTTGCGATTAAACAAAATTATCACGCTTTAATTACAGGAGAAAGTCTTGGACAGGTTGCAAGTCAAACTATTCAAGGAATTACAGTTGTGGATAAATCTACTGAAATTTCAATTTTAAGACCTTTAATTGCAATGGATAAAACTGAAATCATTGACATTGCAAGAA
>OGXA01002006.1_pt1 | contig 15556 bp, 9 predicted proteins | sample 1576171 | NCBI WGS metagenome assembly OGXA01 (sample SAMEA3541587, study PRJEB24748) | human gut metagenome | biome: human gut; feature: human-associated habitat; material: faeces | place: China | collected 2012 | reverse complement strand
ACAGAGAGACCGTGATCGCCGCAAAAGGAGACCGCAACTACGTCAACATTGCAGAGGATATTGCTATCGACTATGCCTGGCAGCTGATCACGCCGATCATCTGCGAAGGGGACATCATCGGAAGTGTGATCCTGTTGGAAAATGACGGGAAGAGCAAAATGGGAGAAGTGGAGCAGAAACTGGCTCTGTCTGCGGCAGGCTTCCTGGGCAGACAGATGGAGCAATAAAAAACAGTCGTAACCGGGTTAAGATACCACCTGGTTACGACCGTTTGTCTTACCGATATATAATTTCTCATCAGCTTCTTTTAATAATGTATGAACATCTTTGTCAGACTCACAGACCAGTCCGAAGGTCATATTTATCTTCACGTGTTGCCCCTCGTAGAGTGTATCCAGTTCGTGGATTTTGTCCATGAGAAGCTCCAGTTGTTTCCGTGCTTCTGCAAGATCTACATTTTCAAACACCAGTAGAAATTCCTCACCACCCCAACGCGCGGTAAAGCCACGGCGCCACATATGCTGCTTTAGCAGGGCAGAAACATTTTTCAGTACGGCATCCCCACATTCGTGACCGTAGGTATCGTTAACCTTTTTGAAAAAGTCAATATCTCCGATGGCGAGCGCAAAAGAATGGCGGAAAGATTGGGCTTCCTCGAAGATCTGGCGCAGCTTTTTTTCTCCGCTGCGTCGGTTGTACAGCTCGGTCAGGGCATCCTGCTCGATCATGGTACGAAGAGAGCGCTGCATGGACAGGGCACAGCGACCGATATCACCTAATTCATCACTGCGTTTTGTTACGGAATGATCTAGTGTGGCGTTCAGATTCCCGGAGGCTACCTCCGACAGGAAGCTGTGAATATGGAGTAATACAGCCACGAATCTTCTGGTGTAAAAATAGATGCAGACAGCCACGAGAGCCACAAAACCGATGATCAGCCATGTCAGCGGATAGACATAACGTTGAATGGATTGAGATACGGCGGCACTGGATTTTCCTATAAAAAGCATGCCAACTATGCTGCCGTCCTGATTGCGGACAGGACTATAATAGGAAAAATAAGTCTTTCCATTGATCAGAGTGTTGATATAAAAATGATCTTCACCGGTATTCAGGACATCACGGATCACCACATCCGGAGCACCGGAGCCGACAATGCGGTCACCCTGGGTATTATACAGAGTCGTCAGAATGCGGGTATCCTGATAGAACAGGGTGATGTCCAGTCCGGTATCCTCTTTGAATTGATCAAACAGAGAATATTCACGGGTGATATCTACATCGCCCTTATACAGAAGGTAGGCAACATCACCTTCCAGCCGGTAATCGCCAGGATAGGCAGCGTTCAGAAGTGTAGTGGCACTTTTGGTGGCATCATACAATTCACGTTCCACTTCCTGATACATAATTTTTGTGAACCATTGGGAAGTGAAAAATAACATGACGATCCCCAGCGTCAGCAGGGGAATCAGGCCGATCGCCTGCAGAGTATATGATATTTTACCGCCGCTTCTTTTCGGCGCATTTTGCGTATTTTCCATAGAATCGCTGCCCCTTCCGGTAAGATCGGTACACATATCAGTCTTAAAATAATTATATGAAATAAATGTCGGAAAAGCAAGAAAGAAAAGCTTTCTAAGCAAATCATAACATCCGGCTTGACAACGCAAAAAAATGAGATATATAATAGCGGTATATCAAAAATGCATTGACGAAGAGAGTAACTTTTCCGCAGAAAGGCAAAGCGAGCCGGTGATGGTGAGAGACCGGTGCGAGTAGGGAAAAAGTGAAAATCACTTCTGAGCTGTCAGAACAAAAGCCCAGGTCAGTAGTTCTGAACGGAATCCCGCCGTTACCGGGAAGCATATCACTCCTGTGAGATTACACATGTGGAATCGTATGGGAAGTATGTTGTAAGAGGTGGTTAACGAATGCATAAGCTTCGTCCTGTTACGGGACGGAGCCATTTTTTTTAAGAAAGGAAGCGCACTATGTACAAGCAGGTACCCACAAGCCTGAATTTCGTAGACCGTGAGAAAGCTGTCGAGAAATTCTGGGAAGACAACAACATTTTCAAAAAAAGTATGGAGCATCGTAAGGAAGGTGAGACTTATACCTTCTACGACGGACCGCCTACCGCCAACGGTAAGCCCCACATCGGTCATGTAGAGACCCGTACCATCAAGGATATGATCCCAAGATACCGTACCATGAAGGGATATATGGTTCCCCGTAAGGCAGGCTGGGATACCCACGGACTTCCCGTAGAGCTGGAAGTTGAGAAGCTGCTTGGTCTGGATGGCAAGGAGCAGATCGAGGAATACGGTCTGGCACCTTTCATCACCAAATGTAAAGAGAGCGTCTGGAAATACAAGGGAATGTGGGAAGATTTCTCCCGTACCGTTGGTTTCTGGGCGGACATGGATAACCCTTATGTTACCTACGATGACAATTTCATCGAGTCCGAATGGTGGGCACTGAAGACCATCTGGGATAAGGGACTTCTGTACAAGGGCTTCAAGATCGTTCCTTACTGCCCTCGCTGCGGAACCCCGCTGTCCAGCCACGAAGTGGCACAGGGCTATAAGGCAGTCAAAGAGCGTTCCGCTATCGTACGTTTCAAGGTAAAGGGCGAGGATGCATATTTCCTGGCATGGACCACCACCCCCTGGACTCTTCCTTCCAACGTGGCACTGTGCGTGAACCCGGAGGAGACCTACCTGAAGGTGAAGGCTGCCGACGGTTATACCTATTATATTGCAAAGGCACTGGCAGACAAGGTTCTGGGACGTCTTGCAGAAGAAGGCAAGGATGCTTACGAAGTACTGGAGACTTATGTTGGTAAGGATCTGGAGTACAAGGAGTACGAGCCTCTGTACAAGTGTGCGGGAGATGCCGCTGAAAAGCAGAAGAAAAAGGCACATTTCGTAACCTGCGACGGTTATGTAACCATGACCGACGGTACCGGTATCGTTCATATCGCACCGGCTTTCGGTGAAGACGATAGCCGTATCGGACGTAATTACGAGCTGCCCTTCGTACAGTTCGTAGACGGCAAGGGTGATCTGACCGCAGAGACCCCTTATGCAGGAAAATTCGTAAAAGACGCAGATCCTCTGGTACTTAAGGATCTGGATGCAGAGGGCAAGCTGTTTGATGCACCGAAGTTCGAGCATGATTATCCTTTCTGCTGGAGATGTGACACTCCGCTGATCTATTATGCGAGAGAGTCCTGGTTCATCAAGATGACCGCTGTGAAGGATGATCTGGTACGTAATAATAAGACCATCAACTGGATCCCCGCTTCCATCGGTGAGGGACGTTTCGGCAACTGGCTGGAGAATATTCAGGACTGGGGTGTATCCCGTAACCGTTACTGGGGTACTCCGTTAAATATCTGGGAGTGCGAATGCGGACATCAGCATTCCATCGGTAGCCGTGAAGAACTGTACAAGATGAGCGGCAATGAGAAGGCGAAGACCGTAGAGTTCCATCGTCCTTACATCGACGAGATCACCATCACCTGCCCCGAGTGCGGCGGGCAGATGAAGCGTGTGCCTGAGGTGATCGACTGTTGGTTCGACTCCGGAGCAATGCCTTTTGCACAGCATCATTATCCGTTTGAAAACAAGGATCTGTTCGAGCAGCAGTTCCCTGCTGACTTTATCTCCGAGGCAGTGGACCAGACCCGTGGATGGTTCTACTCTCTGTTGGCAGAATCCACCCTGCTCTTCAATAAGGCTCCTTACAAGAACGTTATCGTTATGGGTCATGTACAGGATGAGAACGGTCAGAAGATGAGTAAGAGTAAGGGCAATGCGGTAGATCCCTTCAACGCACTGGAGACCTACGGTGCAGATGCCATCCGCTGGTATTTCTACACCAGTTCCGCACCCTGGCTGCCGAAGAGATTCTCCGGCAAGGCCGTACAGGAAGGACAGCGTAAATTCATGGGTACCCTGTGGAACACCTACGCATTTTTCGTACTGTATGCAAATATTGATAATTTTGATGCTTCCAAATATACACTGGAATACGACAAACTGCCCGTAATGGATAAGTGGCTGCTGTCCAAGCTGAACTCTACCGTTGCAGAAGTAGACAGCAATCTGGACCAGTACCGTATCCCCGAGGCCGCCAAGGCTCTGCAGGACTTCGTCGATGAGATGAGTAACTGGTATGTAAGACGCAGCCGTGAGCGTTTCTGGGCAAAGGGTATGGAGCAGGATAAGATCAATGCCTACATGACGCTGTACACCGCACTGGTGACCATCTGTAAGGCAGCCGCACCCATGATCCCCTTCATGACAGAGGATATTTACCAGAACCTGGTAAGAAGCAACGATGCAAATGCACCCGAGAGTATCCATCTGTGTGACTTCCCGGTAGTGAACAAGGATCACATCGACAAGAAGCTGGAAGAGGATATGGAAGATGTACTGGATGCTGTAGTTATGGGGCGTGCATGCCGTAACGAGGCTGCCATCAAGAATCGTCAGCCTATCAGCAGAATGTATATCAAGTCAGACTTCACCTTAAGTGAGTTCTACCAGGAGATCATCGAGGATGAGTTGAACGTCAAGGAAGTCGTATTTACCGATGACGTACGTGACTTTACCTCTTACACCTTCAAACCCCAGCTGCGTACCGTAGGACCCAAGTATGGCAAACAGTTGGGCGGCATCCAGAAGCACCTTGCAGCACTGGATGGCAATGCAGCAATGGATGAGCTGAATGCAGACGGCGCATTAAAGTTCGATGTAGACGGTGTGGCTGTGGAACTGACCAAGGACGATCTGCTGATCGACATGGCACAGAAGGAAGGCTATGTATCTCAGGAGGACAATCGGATGACCGTTGTCCTGGATACCAACCTGACACCGGAACTGGTAGAGGAAGGCTTCGTATACGAGATCATCAGCAAGATCCAGACCATGCGTAAGGAGAGCGGCTTCGAAGTGACCGATCACATCCGCGTATCCATCAATGGCAACGATAAGCTGTCCGAGATCGCACAGAAGAACAAAGAAGCCATCAGCGGCAAGGTTCTGGCTGATGAACTGACAAGCGGTGCGGAATACGGCGTATCGAAGGAATGGAATATCAACGGCGAGAACGCAGTGATCGCTGTGGAGAGAGTATAAAGATAAAGATTCTGTGGTTTTTCCGGAAGGGGAGACCGCAGAATCTTTTCTGTTTCGGAAAAACATTTACGAAACTTACGAAACCCGGCGAAAACAGTTGGAATGCGCATGGAAGTTTGTTATAATATTACCTGTATGTGGTTAAGAATATGGATGAAATCATAACGCTATCCGGCGCGGAATATCTTGAGAAGAGTACAGTACCGGAGAGGTAATGGAGAGGAGAACATAGGTGAAAAAATCAGTAGCAGCCAGCGAGAAGCCGGTAAAGGCAAAAGAGTTCGATAAGGAGCTCTTCAAGAGAAGTGTGGAATATAATGTGCGCACCCTGTATCGTAAGAATCTGGAGGAAGCAGATGCACAGCAGATCTTCCAGGCAGTATCTTATGCAATCAAGGACCGTATCGTAGAGAACTGGATGGAGACCCAGAAGGCATATGAGAAGGAAGACCCCAAGATGGTCTACTACATGTCCATGGAGTTTTTGATGGGAAGAGCACTGGGCAATAACCTCATCAATTTAAAGGCATATAAGCCCGTAGCGGAAGCTCTGGAAGAACTGGGACTGGATCTGAACCTGATCGAGGACCAGGAGCCGGATGCAGCACTGGGTAACGGTGGACTGGGACGTCTGGCAGCATGTTTCCTGGATTCTCTGGCAACGCTGGGATATCCTGCATATGGCTGCGGTATCCGTTATCGTTATGGTATGTTCAAGCAGGAGATCCGCGACGGTTATCAGGTAGAGGTTCCCGATAACTGGCTGATGAATGGTAATCCTTTCGAACTGCGCAGACCTGAGTATGCGAAAATTGTGAAATTCGGTGGCTATGTCAGTGTGCATACCGATGAGAACGGCAGAAACGTATTTACCCAGGAGGGCTATCAGTCCGTTAAGGCGGTTCCGTTTGATTTCCCCATCGTGGGTTATGGCAATGGCATTGTAAACACCCTGCGTATCTGGGATGCGGATCCCGTAGAGTGCTTCCAGCTGGATTCCTTTGATAAGGGCGATTACCAGAAGGCGGTAGAGCAGGAGAACCTGGCACGTAATATCGTAGAGGTTCTGTACCCCAACGACAATCACTATGCAGGTAAAGAGCTGCGTCTGAAGCAGCAGTACTTCTTCATCTCCGCATCCGTACAGGAAGCTGTAGAGAAATACATGAGAAAGCATGACGATATCCATAAGTTCTATGAGAAGGTTACGTTCCAGCTGAACGATACCCATCCTACGGTAGCGATCGCAGAGCTGATGCGTGTGCTGATGGATGATTATTATCTGACCTGGGAGGAAGCATGGGAGATCACCACCAAGACCTGCGCTTACACCAATCACACCATTATGGCGGAAGCATTGGAGAAATGGCCCATCGAACTGTTCTCCAGACTGCTTCCGAGAATCTACCAGATCGTAGAGGAGATCAACCGCAGATTCATCCTTGATATCCAGCAGAAATACAGCAATGTACCCGGCGTGGATGTACAGGAGAAGATCCGCAAGATGGCGATCATCTACGACGGACAGGTGAAGATGGCAAATATGGCAATTGTCTCCGGCTACTCTGTCAACGGTGTGGCAAGGCTGCATACCGAGATCCTGGAGAAGCAGGAGCTGAAGGACTTCTATGAGATGTTCCCGGAGCGCTTCAATAATAAGACCAACGGTATCACCCAGAGACGTTTCCTGCTGCATGCAAACCCGCTGTTAGCTGACTGGGTAACTGCTCATGTAGGTGACGACTGGATCACCGATCTGCCTCAGATCTCCCGCCTGAAGGTATATGCGGATGACAAAAAGGCACAGCAGGAGTTCATGAACATCAAATACCAGAATAAAGTACGTCTGGCAAAATACATTTTAGAGCACAACGGTATCGAAGTAGATCCCAGATCCATCTTCGATGTACAGGTAAAGCGTCTGCATGAGTACAAGAGACAGCTGCTCAATATTCTGCATGTAATGCACCTGTATAACGAACTGAAGGAGCATCCGGAACTGGATTTCTACCCCAGAACCTTTATCTTCGGCGCCAAGGCTGCAGCCGGTTACCGTAATGCGAAGTTGACCATCAAGCTGATCAACTCCGTAGCGGATGTGGTTAACAACGATCCTGCCATTAACGGCAAGATCAAGGTTGTATTTATCGAGAACTATAACGTATCCAACGCAGAGATCATTTTTGCGGCAGCAGATGTCTCCGAGCAGATCTCTACCGCAAGTAAGGAAGCATCCGGCACCGGTAACATGAAGTTCATGCTGAATGGTGCCCTGACCCTGGGAACCATGGACGGTGCCAACGTGGAGATCGTAGAAGAAGTGGGCGAAGAGAATGCCTTCATCTTCGGCCTGTCCGCACAGGAGGTTATCAACTATGAGAACCATGGCGGATATGATCCCATGGAGATCTTCAACAATGATCAGGATGTCCGCAAGGTACTGATGCAGCTGATCAACGGAACCTTCGCACCGGGAGATCCTGAGCTGTTCCGCCCGCTGTACAATTCCCTGCTGAACACCCAGTGCACGGCCAAGGCAGACACCTACTTCATCCTCAAGGACTTCAAGTCCTATGCAGAAGCACAGAAGAGAGTGGAAGCTGCTTACCGCGACGAGGATAACTGGGCGAAGAGCGCCATCCTGAATGTGGCATGCTCCGGCAAGTTCACATCTGACAGAACTATACAGCAGTATGTGGATGAGATCTGGCATCTGGATAAGGTAGTACTGAAATAATTAAGAACTTAAGAAAGAAGTCATACCGCCTGGAGAGACTGTTGCGCTCTATAGGCGGTATTTTTTACGTACGCTCAAGTGCAAAAACATCCGATAAGATCATTGCATCTGAGAAAACAATCCAGTATAATGAAAGAAGTGCACACAAGCTGCACTCTATCTATGCATAAGAAGTGGAATAACAGGAGGACGAGCATGATTCAGTTAACACAGGGCGGCGCTTACCTGGTAAACGGTACAGATATTGTAGCGGATACCCCGGAAGCTGCCGGACAGATACAGGCGAAGACCGGCATTACGATCTCCAGAGAAGAAGCAGCGAAAAACACCATGGCATATGGTATCCTGCGGGAACATAATACTTCCGGCAATATGGATAAGCTGAAGATCCGTTTCGATAAGCTGACCAGCCATGATATTACCTTTGTAGGCATCATTCAGACCGCAAGAGCATCCGGACTGCAGAAGTTCCCCATGCCCTATGTACTGACCAACTGCCATAACTCTCTGTGTGCCGTAGGCGGCACCATCAACGAGGATGACCACATGTTTGGTCTGACCTGTGCGAAAAAGTACGGTGGTGTCTATGTACCCCCTCATCAGGCCGTGATTCATCAGTTTGCCAGAGAGATGTTGGCCGGCGGCGGCAAAATGATCTTAGGCTCTGATTCCCACACCCGTTACGGTGCTCTGGGTACCATGGCTATGGGCGAGGGCGGTCCCGAGCTGGTGAAGCAGCTGCTGAATCAGACTTATGATATCAATATGCCCGGCGTGGTAGCCGTATATCTGAAAGGCGCGCCCGTGAAGGGTGTCGGACCGCAGGACGTGGCTCTGGCGATCATTGGCGCTGTATTCAAGAATGGTTATGTGAAAAATAAAGTCATGGAATTCGTAGGTCCCGGCGTGGCATCCCTGAGTGCTGATTTCCGTATCGGTATTGATGTCATGACCACAGAGACCACCTGTCTGTCCTCTATCTGGAAGACCGACGACCAGATCCGTGAGTTTTATGAGATTCATGGACGTACGGAAGATTATAAGGAGCTGAATCCCGGTCAGGTAACCTACTATGACGGTCTCATAGAGGTGGATCTGGACAAGATCCGTCCCATGATCGCCATGCCGTTCCATCCCAGCAATACTTACACCATTGAGGAGCTGAATGCGAATCTGATGGATATTCTGGATGAGACCGAGAAACGTGCGAAAGTAAGCCTGGACGGTGCTGTAGACTTTACTCTGAAGAATAAAGTAAAAAATGGCAGATTTATCGTAGATCAGGGTATTATCGCAGGCTGTGCCGGCGGCGGATTTGAGAATATCTGTGCGGCAGCCGATATCTTAAAGGGCAGATATATCGGTGCGGATGAATTTACCTTAAGCGTATATCCTGCATCTATGCCCGTATACATGGAGCTGATCCGCAACGGTTGTGCTGCGACCATCCTAGAGACCGGTGCAGTCATGAAGACGGCATTCTGCGGTCCCTGCTTCGGCGCCGGAGATACCCCTGCCAATAACGCGTTCAGTATCCGTCATTCTACCAGAAACTTCCCGAACCGTGAGGGCTCCAAGCTGCAGAACGGTCAGATCGCTTCCGTAGCTCTGATGGATGCAAGATCTATCGCAGCTACCGCAGCTAACAAGGGCGTGCTGACTCCCGCAACAGAGTTCGACGGCGACTTCGGAAAATACAAATATCATTTCGACAGCAATATTTATAAGAACCGTGTATTCGATTCCCACGGTGTGGCAGACGAGAGCGTAGAGATCCAGTTCGGCCCCAATATCAAGGACTGGCCCGCTATGGGTGCGCTGCCTGAAAATCTGGTATTACAGGTAGTATCCGAGATCCACGATCCTGTAACCACCACCGATGAGTTGATCCCTTCCGGTGAGACCTCTTCCTACCGTTCCAATCCTCTGGGACTGGCAGAGTTCACCTTGAGCCGTAAGGATCCGCAGTATGTAGGACGTGCCAAAGAGATCCAGAAGGCAGAGAAGGAGCGTATGAACGGCGGACATCCCTGCCAGGCGGTTCCCGTACTGAAGGATGTCATGGGCGAAGTGAAGAAACAGTATCCTGAGGCTGACCGTAAGAACACCGGATTCGGTTCCACAATCTTCGCAGTGAAGCCCGGAGACGGTTCTGCCCGTGAGCAGGCTGCTTCCTGCCAGAAGGTACTGGGCGGCTGGGCGAACATCGCCAACGAGTATGCTACCAAGCGTTATCGTTCCAACCTGATCAACTGGGGTATGCTTCCCTTCCTCATCCAGCCTGGGGATTTGCCTTTTAAGAATCTGGATTATCTGTTCGTTCCCGGCATCAAGAAAGCCGTGGAAGACAAGGCAGAAGAGATCAAAGCTTATGTGGTAACACCCGGAGAGGGCATGAAGGAATTCTCCCTGAAGTTAGGCGAACTGACCGATGAAGAACGCCAGATCATCCTGAAGGGCTGCTTAATCAACTATAACCGTGTATAAGGAGCAAAAATATGGAATTTAACAAACCGGTATCCAACCCCATGATGGTAGGATCTATCGAATTATTAAAAGCAGAAGATACACCGGAACACAGACAGATGTTCCTGGAGGAGCTTCAGAAAGCAAAGTTCCTGGCTCCGGTAGTGATCGATCCTGTGCCCCAGCCGGATGAAAAGGGACAGGTGAGAATTCCCCGTGATGCAAAAGTCCAGTTCCCCATGTTATCTACAGAGGACGGACGGAAATTCTTCATGGCTTTCACAGACTGGATGGAATTAAAAAAGTGGAAGGACGAAGAGAACCAGCAGACGTTCGCTATGAATTTTGACGATTATGCGGGAATGCTGCTGCGCAAGGATGCACAGGGCAATAGCAGTCCGGCACTGGGATTTGTCATCAATCCCTTCGGTGGCAATATCGTGGTTACCAGAGAGATGGTAGCCGGCATGATCGCCGCGAAGCTGAAAGCAGCCGGGAAACCGGTACCTCCCGCACCCGGTGCACCTGCTGCACCCACACAGCAATAAATTCAGACTAAACAAAACGCCCTATATGGACGATATAAGTAGCAGAGAGGTGACAAGGCCGGTCACTTCCTGCTACTTATTTTTTATATAGTTTTATAACGACACCACGGATGGTAATCGGATAGAATAATATTAAAATATTCTGTTCTGTTACCATTTTTTTGACTTAACCGTTCAACCATGCAATATCACATGTGGTAGCGAACGATTAAGCTTTACAGGAAGCGCGCCCTGTATGGTGAGGTCGGGGAAAGGAGAAAATTACAGATTTGAGAATTGATTCCGCAAGCATAGGAATGGATTCCGCCAGAAGTTATCATACTTCTAAGACAAGCGTCAGACGCTTTGAGATAACGGATTATCAGACAGGGCTGACAGATGTATCCACGAAGGGACAGAAGACACCGGAAGGAGAGGATACAGCACAGAACACCGGGGAACAGGAGAATACCGCAGAGAATACTGCCATGACCGCAAAAGACTGGCAGAGCCGTTTTCTGGTATCCTCCGCGAGATGGAATATGCGAAGCAGCGCCAGTGAACAGACACTGTCCACCATCCGGGAATATACGGTACGTTATATTTTTGATTTATTATTCCCCTCCCGGAACAGTACTCTGCATGACTGGATGCAGGAAAACGGTTGGAGTGGCGGCACGCAGGAAACAGTCACGGCAACACCTGCATCGGATGTATTTCCGCAGGTGACTTCCCGCGTAAAAGTATTGAACTATGTCGGGGAGAGCTGGAGCATAGAGCAGGAGGACACCAGCTTCTCTACCGTGGGAACCGTGCGTACCAAGGACGGCAGAGAGATTAATTTTAATGTCAATGTAAATATGAGCCGCAGGTGTGAGGAATACTATAGAGAAGAACTGAATGTAGCGCAGTTTGCCCTATATGATCCGCTGGTGATCAATCTGGATACCGATGCGACGGAGCTGTCGGATCAGACCTTTTATTTTGACCTGGATGCCGACGGTGAGGAAGAAGAGATCTCTATGTTAAAGGGCAGCGGTTATCTGGCACTGGATAAAAACGAAGATGGCATCATCAATGACGGCAGTGAACTGTTCGGAACCGGGAACGGTGACGGATTTGCGGACCTGGCACGGTATGATGAGGACGGCAACGGCTGGATCGATGAGAATGATTCCATTTGGTCAAAATTAAAAATCTGGTGCAAAGATGAAAAGGGCAATGACGTATTGTACAAACTTTCCGACAAGGGTGTCGGTGCAATCTGTCTGCAAAATGTTTCCACAGATTTTACCTTACAGGGAGACAGAACGGCCCGGGAGGGTGCGACAGAAGCCAATGCAACGAACGGAGCGATCCGTAAGACCGGTATTTTCTTATATGAAAACGGAAATGTGGGTACTGTGCAGCATGTAGACATGGCAGCTTATGCCCAAAAAGCGTAACACCAATAAAGATCAATGGAAAATGCATCCTGAATAAAACCTTCGAATCGGGCAAGACTATAGGATAAACCAGGGAAAGTGGTTGAAACGATTGTATAGCAGGAAGTTGGTTCAGGGAACAGGAAGGATGCGGATATGAGAAGAAATAAAAAAAGCGGTATTCATAAAGAGCGTATTATAATGTTGGCCTCTTCGGCCTTTGTTCTGGCAGCGTTGACCATGACGGGGGTCTATATGAAGGGGCAGAATGTGGAGTCCAAGGATGATGGCTATACCTTGGACTTCACTGCACTTGAAAACAATGCGGATGACAAAATGCAGGAAATATCCGAATATAATGAGGAGCATTTGCTGAAGGAGGAAGAGAATATTCCGGAACTGACCGCGAATAACACAGCCGGAAATGAGATCGCGGCAGCACCGGTCACGGAGGATGATCTGGATTATCTTCCCCAGGAGGTGGGCTCCGGCCATGTGGAGATCCCGGGACTGACAGATCAGGCGACCTTACAGGAGGCTGCAGAGGCAGAGCAGCAGATGCCGGAGCTGACAGTAGAGAAAACCCTGCATTTTACGGAAAACGATGGAATGCAGAAACCGGTACAGAGTGATATTCTGATGCATTACTCTATGGACAAGAGCATTTACTTTGCCACACTGGATCAGTACAAGTACAATCCGGCTACGATCTTTTCCGCGGAAGAAGGCATGACGGTAACCGCCTGTGCGCAGGGAAAAGTAACTTCGATTTTTGAAAATGAGGAGATCGGGAAGGCGGTGACGCTGGATCTGGGAGACGGCTATGAGGCCACTTACGGACAACTGGCGGAGATTACCGTCAAGGAAAATGCTTATGTGAATCCGGGTGAAACGATCGGCAGTGTAGCAACGCCTACAAAATATTACAGTGCTGAGGGGAGCAATGTGTATTTTGCCCTGACGCATAATGGGGATCCGGTAAACGGGGAGGCGTTGTTCCACTGATGGATATACAGAATACCTATGGAAATTTTCATGTGGACCGTTTATACTATTATCAATGGAAAAATCGTGTACTGTAATCTCCCGGGAGATTGAGCGGAGGACCAATTTGAAATACAACAGAAAATGTGCAGCAATATTGTCGCTGCTGTTCATCGTGAATATCATAGGGAATACCGCCTGTGGCAATACCTCTGCCGAGACGGGACATGTCAGTATTGCGGATATGGCAATGGAAAATACCCCGATAATCAATTATACCATTCCGACACTTACTCCTAATGTACTGGTGGATCAGCAGGGGTATGCAGGAGACGGAGAAAAGCAGGCAATCGTCAAAAGCCGGGAACCGGTGGAAAGTTTCCGGCTGATCGATAAAGAGTCCGGAGAGATCGTATATCGGGGGAAGGTAAAGCAGCCGGAGTACAACGAGGATCTGCAATTATACATCGGAACAGTGGATTTTACGGAATATACCAGCGAGGGAAGCTTTTATCTGGAATGCGACCGGGTGGGGCAGTCACTCTCTTTTTCCATAAAGGAGAGGTATTATGAGGAATTGTTTAAAGCATTGTGCGAAAGGGTGCATGAAAGCTGCCGGGAGCGCAGCATTACAGAGGATGAGATCCTGACACTGCTGGAGGCATGCGAATGGTATTCGGAAGTTTTTACGGACGATAATCGGAATGAGATTCCGGATATGCTGGAATATATTGCGGACTGGCTGGAAAAAACCGTCAATGAGACAGAGGATAAGGAGCCGGATACCATGACGTATGTGGCTGTCCTGGCAAAATTCAGTTATCTGTATCAGAAATATGATGTGCAATATGCAACGCAATGTCTTCAGCACGCATCCGCAATCTACACAAAGCTGGCAGCAGCATCCGGCAGAGATGCGGAGAAATTCATGGCTTTGACGGAACTGTACCGGGCTGCGGGACTTCCTTCCTATCGTTCGCAGATTTTGGAGTATAAGGAATTTTTCGAAGATAATACAAGCTATCTGGAGGAAACTGCATATCTCTACGGTTCCATGACATATCTGGCTACCAGACAGTCGGTGGATATTGATCTGTGCACAGCATTCATGGAAGGTATCAGAGATCAGGGAGAGGAACTGGCAAAACGTTCCGGTAAAATGATCGACGCCGTGACTTCCGTCAACAACGGTACGGAAGATCTGCTGAAGCGGGCGGAGGAACTGGCCTGTGCCAATTATATCTTATACAGTTATCAGTATACGGAGATATTGGAAGATTTTTTACATTACCTGATGGGCAGAAACAGAGATTCCGTGTGCTATTATCCGGAAGAGGGAAAAACGTCGGATTATCTTCTTCTGATCGCCCAACAGGTCTCCCTCACCGGAAAACATTAGATATTAGATCAGTTCTTTGTTTTTGAAATAGGTCTCGGAGATTATATTCTGTACATAGGTGCCCATGCTCTTGCGGGTCTCCTTGTCCAGATCCTTCATATAAATGGGCTTACCGTATTCAATGACTACGGTGGCCTTTTTTATTTTGGGAAAATGGTCTTCAAAAATAGCGGCAGAGTTCACAATGGTCATGGGAATGATGGGAACATTGCCTTTTTCGGCGATCTTGAAGCTGCCTTCATGGAAAGGGAGGAAAGTATCCTTGGTCTTATTCCGGGTACCTTCGGGGAAAATACAGATAGAAATACCGTTTTTCACCTTATCAATGGCAGCCAGGATCGTTTTCAGCCCGGCCTTGATATCCTGGCGATCCAGGAAGAGACAGTGCAGATCCTTCATCCAGATATTTAACAGGGGCCATTTCAGCATTTCTTTTTTGGCAACGTAGCCGGTAGGCCTGGGAACGCGGACGTAGGTCAGGACCACATCGAAAAAGCTGCGGTGATTGCCCACATACAGTACTGCAGTATCGGTGGGAATATTTTCTTCACCGATGGCGATCACTTTGGTACCCGCCAGGCGGATCACCTGACGGAATGCCCAGTTGACAATGGCCAGGGAACTTTTGTCCTTCAGCCCCGGATTGAACTTGCCAATGATCCATTCCACCAGCATAAGCGGAGTGGACAGGATCAGGAATAATACAACAAATAATACAACGAATATAAAACGGATCATAAATACCTCTTTCTAATTCATTTGCTCTATTCATATGATGTCGGGGTCAAAAACCCCCGACTCTGATGCCTACGGATTGTTACGTGCTACGCACTCTCACAATCCTACCCTCTATTCGCATATCGTGGGATTATCAT
>OGXA01001961.1_pt1 | contig 15808 bp, 14 predicted proteins | sample 1576171 | NCBI WGS metagenome assembly OGXA01 (sample SAMEA3541587, study PRJEB24748) | human gut metagenome | biome: human gut; feature: human-associated habitat; material: faeces | place: China | collected 2012 | reverse complement strand
GGTCGGGCACAACCCGATCTCGATCCTCATCCCCTGCCACCGGGTCATCGGCGCGGATGGCAGCCTGACCGGCTACGCCGGAGGCATAGAAAAAAAGCACGCGCTCCTGAAATTGGAGCACGCGAAAATTTGATTTCATTTTGGGGCTGCCATCCGGCAGCCCCATTTTTACTCCTCGCGGAGGTCGTAGAAGATCACGCTGTCGCCAAGCGCCTCCGTCAGGCGGCTTGCCATGGTCTGCACGCCGTCGTCACTGGTCATCGACGTGTGGTAAGCGCCGTAGATCCCCATGACGGAGCCGCCGCCCAGCGCGCGATATTCCCGCAGCAGGTTCTGCGTCATGGCGTTCTCACGGAATTCCCCGTCCTGCGTGCGGTAAAATTCCAGCCCCTGATCGATGTTCTCGCTGGCAAGGCGGTATTCCTCCGTATCGCGTTTTCCCTCGCTGCGCAGCAGCCTCAGATAGCGGTAGCCGGTCGAATTATACTGGTGGCCGACGTCCGTCCCGTGGAAAACGGTCTCGGGGCAGGCCTCCTTGATACCGCGGTAAAAGTCCAGCACATTCTGGTGATAGGACGCGCTGCCCTTCCAGTCGGTATAGACCTCCATGAGAATTCTGTCATTATCTGCCTGCATCCAGCGGTTCAGGTACTGGGCCGTATAATACGGCAGCTCGACAAACAGATCGCGCATGCCGTCCTCATAATAGCCCTTCCAGAGCGCAAGCTCCCGCTGCAGCAGCTCGTCGTTCGCATGGAATTCGCCGTAGAGATACAGCCGGTCCTGCCGCGCAGCCGTGCACCCGGAGGCGAGCAGTACGGCAGCGATCAGCAGCAGAGCAAGCCAACGCTTCATATGCATTCCGCCCGTCAGGCGCAGCGGATGCGGACATCACCGCTCACGCTGTCAAATTCATAGGCCGGGCCGCCCTGCCCGTAAACGAACTCATCCCTGTGCAGGCTGCCCGCAAAGCCGTCGACTGTCAGATCGCCGCTCACACTGTCCAGCGTAGCCGAGAAGCCGCCGTTTTCCGGGAGCGTCAGCGTCACGCCGCCGCTGACCGTGTCACAGCTGATGTCCTGCGGCAGGATAGAGGTCGTCAGGTGCAGCGCGCCGCTCGTGGTATCGAAGTCGACTGTTTCAAACGCACCGCCCAGCGTGAGCGAGCCGGACGTCGTGTCGGCCGAAAGCTCACCGACTGCAGCATCCGTCACCGTCAGATCACCGCTCGTGCTGTCGAAGTCCAGGTTCTCATAGCTGCCTCCCATCAGGGTCACGCTGCCGGAGACGCTGTCCAGTTCCAGCTCACGGAGCGTCAGTGCCGGGAGTGAAGCCGTGGCTGCGCTGAGGTCGAGGCTGAGCTTCTGCAGCTTTGCCGCCCGGCTGGCCGGGATGCCGATGGTCAGCTGCTTGGCTCGCGTCGGGATCGTCAGGCCGCTTTTCTGCGAATAAACCGTTAATTTCCCGTCCTTCAGCTTCCAGCGCATACGGGCATCACTGCTCTCGGGCTGCGGCTCCTCGCGGAGCGTCACGGCATCGCCGTCCGTCAGCTCCACTGTCACGCTGCCGGAGAGCCAGCTGACGTCCAGCTCACGCACCTCGCCCGAAACGGAGGCCTCGCCGACGGTATAGCCCTCGTCGCTGCCGTGGTCGTCGATCCAGTGGAAAGACAGGTCCCCAATCTTCCAGTCCAGCACTCTGGGGAGCGCCAGCAGACTGACCAGCATGCTGGCCAGCACCAGCGCAATCGTGCCGCAGATACAGATCTTTACAATAGCTTTTGCTTTCATCTTATACACCCTCCACCAGAGTCCGCACGCTGCTCAGCACGCCGCCGAGCGCCGCGCCTATCGGAAACACGAGCCAGGTCACGATCCACTTGCCCGTTGCAGCCGTTAGGACGGCATAGAGCACGCAGATGCACAGCCGCAGCAGGCCGTCCACGAGCCGCCAGCCCGCGCGGCGGCCGCGCGCCAGCAGGATCACGCTTTCGGCCACATGCAGCAACGCCGCTGCAAGCGGGAACACCGCCCAGGCATAGCCCCACGAGCCATACCAGCCGATGACCACAGCCAGCAGGGCCGAGCACGGCCACACAATGGCGCAGGCGATACGCATGCCGCGGGAATGCGGCTCCTTTTCCGGCGCTTCGGCCTTTGGCTGCGCTTCCCGTACAGGCTCGGCCTGCGCAGCGCGCGGCAGGCTGGAAAGCAGCTCCTCCACATCGCCGATGCTCTCGAGCGCGCTGGCATAGGCTTCCTGCTCCGATCTTCCCCCGGCAAGCAGATCGTCATACCGCTGCAGGGTATTGCTCAGGATCTCATCGCGCAGATCGCGCGCCTGCTGCGTGTCCGGTGCGCCCGCAAAGCGGCGCAGCACCTCCTGCCTTAATTGTTCTCTCATGACTCTTCCTCCATGGCGATCAGCCGATCAATGATCTCTTTTGTGGCCTCCCAGACGCTGACCTGCTCCTGGTAGGCCATGCGTCCGGCCGGGGTGATGCGATAATAGCGCCGCCGGGCGCCCGTAGCCTCGCTGCCCCAATAGGACATGATCTGCCCTGTCTCCTCCAGCCGCTTGAACGCGGTGTAGAGCGTGGCCTCCTTCAGCTCATAACGCCCGCCGGACAGCTCCCGGACCGTTTTATTGATCTCGTAGCCGTAGCTGTCGCGCTGCATCAGGCGCGCCAGAATGATGGTTTCCGTATGGCCGCGGATCAGGTCTCCCGCAATATACAAGGAACTCCAGCCTCCTTCCCGCTGCCGCATCCGGCAGCCTTTGTGAGTCTACTATAGCACAAGATACTTCGCCTGTCAAGGTATCTTTTTCTACAAGATATCTTCAAACGCAAAAAAACGCCGCAGAGAACGCATCTCTGCGGCGGAAAAATGCCGTATTCAGTTCCGCAGCCTCTTCTCCAGACGCTGCAGCATACCGCCGATAATGGCGTCATAGCGGTCCGTATCCACGGCCACGGCGGCGCGCATGTCGGCATGCTCCGACGGATGCAGCACGGTCTGGCCGCTGCGCTCCGGCGGAGCCAGCTCCACGGTGATCTCGCCGGTCTGCCACGTCATCAGCCGGTCGTCCAGCAGTGTGGAGATGGCGACGGCATCGTGCATGGCCTCGCCGCTGCGGAAGCGGATGAGCGCCTCCATGATCTCCCGAAAGCCGCCCCGCTGCGCTGGGATATAGCGCTCGAACACATCCGGCCGGATGGGGCAGCCGAGCGTGATGCTCAGGCCGACCATATCGATGGGAATGCCGCTCTCAAAAACGAGCTTCGTGGCGGCCGGGTCGTGGCCCGCGTTCGCCTCGACATAGGGCGTGATGTTGCCGCGGCCGATGCTGCCGCCCATCATCACGATCTTTTTGATCCAGTGCGGCAGGTCCGGATGCTTCTGCAGGGCCAGCGCGATATTCGTCAGCGGCGCGACCGTCACGAGGACGAGCTCGCCCTGCGCGGCCTTTGCGATCTCATAGAGCTTGTCCCACGCGGGCAGATCGTCCGGCGTCCTGTCGGACTGCGGCAGGATGAGGTCCCCCACGCCGTTGGAACCGTGGCACTTCGCCGCAGGCGCGCCGAACTCCGCCTCGAGATAGCGGTCCGCGCCCCGTGCCACCGGGACATCCGTCCGGAACAGGGATAGGATGTTCAGCGCGTTTTGCGTCGTCACATCCGTGTGATTGTTGCCGCCCATGGTGGTCACGGCGCGCAGGTCCAGGCGGTCTGAATAGGCGCAGGCCAGCGCAAGGCAGAAAAAGTCGTCGATTCCGGGGTCGGTATCGATGACGATGGGAATGCGTTCCATACTGTCTCCCTTTCAAAAATCACGCGGGGTCCGGATGACCGAACCCCGCTTAGAATTTATTTTGCTTCTCAGCCGACGGGCTGGTTGGCATCCTCGATGATGCGGACGAACTTCTCCGGCACCAAGGACGCGCCGCCGATCAGGCCGCCGTCAATATCCGGCTGGGCCAGCAGCTCAAAGGCGTTCTTTTCGTTCATGGAGCCGCCATAGAGGATGGTCATCGCGCGGGCGTTCTTCGAGCCGAAGCGCTTGCGGATGATGGTGCGGATGTGCTGGCAGACCTCCTCGGCCTGCTCCGGCGTTGCGGTCTCGCCGGTGCCGATGGCCCAGATGGGCTCATAGGCGATGACGATGCGGCGGATCTTCTCCTCCGGCACACCGGCCAGCGCCAGCTTGATCTGCATGGTGATCCATTCCTCCGTCACGCCGGATTCCCGCTGTGCAAGCGTTTCGCCGCAGCAGACGATCGGGATCAGGCCCGCATCCAGCGCCGTATGAAGCTTTGCATTCACGTCCGCATCCGTCTCGCCCATGGCGCGGCGCTCGGAGTGACCGAGGATGACATATTTGCACCCTGCATCAACGAGCATATCCGCGGCGATCTCGCCGGTATAGGCACCGGAGGTATGCGCATTGCAGTTCTCTGCACCGATGGCCACGCGTGTCTCGCGCATGGCGCGGACTGCGGCCGGGATGCACACAGCCGGGACGCACAGCGCGATATCACACCAGCGGCCCTTCGGCAGCAGGCCCTTCAGCTCGGTCATGAACGCCTTCGTCTGCGTCGGCGTTTTATTCATTTTCCAGTTACCGGCAATGAGCGTTTTGCGATATTTTCTGTTCATTCCGCGCTCCCGCTCAGCGATCCTGCAGGCAGGCGATACCCGGCAGCTCGAGGCCCTCAAGGAACTCCAGAGAAGCGCCGCCGCCCGTGGAGATGTGCGTGATCTGATCGGCAAAGCCGAGCTGCTCGCAGGCAGCCGCGGAGTCGCCGCCGCCGACGATGGTCACGGCATCGGAATCGGCCAGAGCCTGTGCCACGGCGATGGTGCCCTGTGCAAGCGTCGGGTTCTCGAACACGCCCATCGGGCCGTTCCAGACGACGGTCTTGGCGCTCTTGACGGCGTCCGCAAAGAGCTTACGGGTCTCTTCGCCGATGTCAAGGCCTTCCATGTCGTCGGGGATGGCGTCCGCGGCGACAGTCTTCACGGCGATGTCCGCGTCGATCGGGTTCGGGAAGTCCGCAGCGATGACGGTGTCGACCGGCAGCAGCAGCTTAACGCCCTTGGCCTCAGCCTTGGCCATCATGTCGCGGCAGTAGTCGATCTTCTCGTTGTCGAGCAGGGACTTGCCGACGGAGTAGCCCTTCGCGGCAAGGAAGGTGTAGGCCATGCCGCCGCCGATGATGAGGGTGTCGACCTTCTCGAGGAGGTTGTTGATGACGTTCAGCTTATCGGAGACCTTCGCACCGCCGAGGATGGCAACAAACGGACGGGTCGGATCGGCCAGAGCCTTGCCCATGATGGACACTTCCTTCTCCACGAGGAAGCCGCAGACAGCGGGCAGATAGTCCGCCACGCCGGCCGTGGAGGAATGGGCGCGGTGCGCCGTGCCGAATGCATCGTTCACAAAGATCTCCGCCAGAGAAGCCAGCTCCTTGGACAGCTCGGGATCGTTCTTCGTCTCGCCCTTCATGAAGCGGACGTTCTCCAGCAGCATCACATCGCCGTCCTTCAGGGCAGCGGCCTTGGCCTTGGCATCCTCACCGACGACGTCCTTGGCCATCACGACGGGCTTGCCGAGCAGCTCGCTCAGGCGGTCCGCAACGACCTGCAGGGACAGCTCGGGCTTCCACTCGCCCTTCGGCTTGCCCATATGGGAGCAGAGGATGACGCGGGCGCCGTGGTTGACAAGGTACTCAATGGTCGGCATGGCAGCGACGATGCGCTTGTCGCTCGTGATCTTGCCTTCCTTGGTGGGGACGTTGAAGTCACAGCGGCAAAGCACGCGCTTGCCCTTGACATCGATGTCTTCAACGGATTTCTTGTTGTAGTTCATAATTGACCTCCTGATAGACTTGCGATACGCAGAATTCACACTTTCATCTTTCCATAGTCCCGCAGGTGCGGGAAATTCAATTGCCGCAGCGCTTCAAACACGCCGATGGCAACGGAATTGCTGAGATTCAGACTGCGTGCCTCCTCGCGGATGGGGATGCGGACGCAGTCATCATAATGGGCCTCGAGGAACGGCTCCGGCAGGCCCTTCGTCTCCCGGCCGAAGAACAGGTAGCACCCGTCGTCATAGGAAACATCGCAGTAGGAGCGCGGTGCCTTTGTAGAGAACAGCCGCTGCTGGGCAACGTTGTTTTTCGCATAGAAGTCCCCGAGATCGTCGTATACGCGCACATCGACCAGATGCCAATAATCCAGCCCGGCGCGGCGCACGGCCCGCTCGGAGATATCGAAGCCCAGCGGCCGGATGAGATGCAGCACGGAGCCGGTTGCGGCGCAGGTGCGGGCAATATTGCCGGTGTTCTGCGGGATCTCCGGCGCAACAAGGACAACGTTCAGCATGGTGCTCCTGCGGAGAAGAGATTTTCGCGGCAGCATGCTCTCCAAAACACTGCCGACCAATATTCTATGACAAACGACCCCAAAATTCAACTGTTTTTCTTGAATTTTCAAAAATAATTCACACAATTTCGTGTCAAAAATCATAGTTGCGTTTTCGCTCCAAATCCGCTATACTGTCTGGGAAAGCAACACCGGCCCATCTGCACGAAGGCCGGTCGGAAGGAAGCGATCCTCATTTGAAAAAAATGCACCTGACCCCCTCGCGTCTCATCGCGGTCGGGTTCCTGCTGGTCATTCTGGCCGGCGCGGGGCTGCTGATGCTCCCCATCGCCTCACGTGGGGAACCTGCCGGGTTCCTCGACGCCCTGTTCACCTCAACGAGTGCAACCTGTGTGACGGGTCTCGTCGTCCGCGACACGTTCACCAGCTGGACGGTCTTCGGCCAGCTCGTGATCCTCACGCTCATCCAGCTCGGCGGTCTTGGCTTCATGACCTTCATCACGCTGACGTCCATGCTGCTCGGCAAACGCCTCGGCCTTTATGACCGCAAGGTCCTTATGCAGTCTGCGGGCAACATCACGCTCGACGGTACGGCGGCGCTCATCCGCAAGATCATTCCCTTTACGTTCGTGTTCGAATTTGCGGGTGCCGCATTGCTTGCCATCCGGTTCATCCCGGAATTTGGCGTGCTGCGCGGCATCTACGCCGCCGTGTTCCACGCCATCTCCGCCTTCTGCAATGCAGGCTTCGACCTCATGGGCATGCGTGCGCCGTTTTCTTCCCTGACGGCCTATGTGTCCGATCCGCTTGTGAGCCTGACGATCTGTATGCTCATCATCATTGGCGGCCTCGGCTTCCTCGTCTGGCGTGATCTTGTCCGCTGCCGCTTCCGCTGGAAGCGCCTGCAGCTGCACAGCAAGCTCGTTCTGACGGCATCCGGCATTCTGCTGTTCGGCGGCTGGCTGCTGCTCCTCGGCTTTGAGTGGAACGCCTCCATGGCGGACCTCTCCATCCCGGAAAAGCTCCTCGCCTCGTTCTTCCAGGCCGTCACGCCGCGCACGGCAGGCTTCAACACCGTGGACCTGTCCAAGCTGTCCGACTCCGGCAACCTGCTGACGGACTTCCTTATGCTCATCGGCGGCAGTCCCGGCTCCACGGCAGGCGGCATCAAGACGACGACGCTGGCTGTTCTGGTGCTCAGTGCGCTGGCCTCGGCGCGCGGCCGCATGCGCGTCAACACCTTCCGCATGTCCATTGAGCGCGAAACGCTCCGGCAGGCCAGCTCCATTCTGCTCATCTATCTCGGCATGAGCCTGACGGCCATTCTGGCCATCTGCGCCATCGAGCCCTTCGGTCTGAAGGCCGTCACGTTCGAAGTCGTCTCCGCCATTGCGACGGTCGGTCTGTCGCTCGGGCTGACGCCGCAGCTCAGCTCCGCGAGCCGTGTCATTCTCATTCTGCTCATGTACGCCGGGCGTATCGGTGGTCTGAGCTTCGTTCTGCTGTTCTCGGAGCGCCGCTCCGAGCCGCCGCTGGATCGTCCCACCGGCAAGATCCTCATCGGATAATCAGAGAAAGGAACCATCTCATGAAATCTGTTCTCATCATCGGCATGGGCCGTACCGGCCGCCATCTGGCCAGCAAAATGCAGGCGCTCGGCAACGACGTCATGATCGTCGACAAAAATCCCGCCATCATCGAAGCGCTCTCCGGCCGCTTCACGGACTCAAACATCTGTGACTGCACGAACGATACCATCATCAAGGCGCTCGGTGTCGACAATTTCGACATTTGCTTCGTCACCATCGGCGAGGACTTCCAGGCCTCGCTTGTCGTCACGTCCCTGCTCAAGCAGTTCGGCGCGCGCATGATCGTCTCGAAGGCCAAGCAGGACATTCAGGCAGACCTCCTGCGCAAGATCGGTGCGGATGAGATCGTCTGCCCGGAGCGCGAGATCGCCGAAAAGCTCGCCGTGCGCTACAATGCGGACAACATCTTTGATTTCATTCCCTTGACAGCAGACTATTCCATCTATGAGCTTCCCATTCAGGCCGCATGGATCGGTCAGACGCTGTCCGGCCTGAATGTCCGCCGCAAATATCAGATCAACATCATCGCCGTCAAGCATGACAACGAGATCAACCCGAACGTCGGCCCGGATTACCGCTTCCGTGAGGGCGACCACATCATCCTCATCGGCCGCTCCAACGAGGTCTTCAAGCTGGCCGCAAAAATGTAAGACAGAGAAAAGCGCTCCGTCTTCCGGCGGAGCGCTTGACAAAAAAGCAAAACTGGAGTATAGTATAGGTACAAAAGGGTGCTACCAGTAGGTCGGCTCCCCAAATAGCTACGAAGAGATAATCGTTCCTTTGGGGAGGCGGCGATTATCTCTTCTTATTGTTGTCCTGATAAATCAGGGCAATGACCGCAAGTATGACCATGCAGAATTGAAAGGATTCTCCCCATGTAACCATGCCTGTCACCCCCTCTCTTTCGATCGGGAGCAAGAAGAAGTTTATCACCCCCGAATGGATTCGAGGGAAACCGCCTACCGGGGTACTGGTAGCACCGCGGACAGCATGTCACAGGACTCGGCAAATTGCAAGCAAAAACAGTGAGTTATCGTATTCGTAATGTGTTAATTCAATGATTCCCCCGTTTCAGGGTCATCGAAAGGTCAAAAAACCGGCAAACGTCATCAGGCGTTTGCCGGTCGTGGTGACCCGCTGGAGATTCGAACTCCAGACCCATTGCTTAAAAGGCAATTGCTCTGCCAACTGAGCTAGCGGGTCATAATGCAAAAAATTCGGAGCAAAGTGACTTTGCTCCGACGATGGCTGGGATGGCAGGACTCGAACCTACGAATGCCAGAGTCAAAGTCTGGTGCCTTACCACTTGGCGACATCCCAATATCCGGCGTGTGCCAAGCCCCGGCGCGGGGGAAAATGGGGTGAGTGAAGGGACTCGAACCCTCGATCTTCAGAGCCACAATCTGACGCGTTAACCAACTACGCTACACCCACCATATTTCGACCCGATCTTTGTGGCAGCTGATGCATCCCTGCGCTGGTACGCCAGGAGGGACTCGAACCCCCTACCTACTGCTTAGAAGGCAGTTGCTCTATCCAGATGAGCTACTGGCGCATTTGGAGCGAGTGATGGGAATCGAACCCACGCCCACAGCTTGGAAGGCTGTTGTACTAGCCGTTATACTACACCCGCGTGGGCAGGCTTTGCATCAGCCCTAAAATAGTAACATACTCCGACAGGATTGTCAAGTCCTGTTTTTCATTTTTGTAAAAAACAGCCGGGAAGCGAAGAACCACTCCCCGGCTGTTTGGAATTCACTCAGACGACCTGCAGGGCGTCGTCCCGCACCTCGACGCGGAGCGTCGCGCCGGGCGACACATTGCCCTCGACGATGCGGCGGGCCAGCAGCGTCTCGACTGTGTGCTGCAGATAGCGGCGGAGCGGACGCGCACCGTACTGCGGGTCATAAGCAGCGTCGATGATGAACTGCTTGGCCTCCGGCGTCAGCTCGCAGCGCAGCTGCTTGTCAGCCAGACGTGCATTGAGCGCATCCATCTGCAGATCGATGATCTTGACGATATTTTCCTTCGTCAGCGGCTTATAGAAGACGATCTCGTCCAGACGGTTCAGGAACTCGGGGCGGAACGAACGCTTCAGCAGCTGCTCGACCTGTGAACGGGCCTCCTCGGAGATCTCGCCGTTGTCGGTAATGCCGTTCAGCAGATATTCCGAGCCGAGGTTGCTCGTCAGGATCAGGATCGTATTCTTGAAGTCGACGGTGCGGCCCTGCGAATCGGTGATACGGCCGTCGTCAAGCACCTGCAGCAGGATGTTGAAGACATCGGGATGGGCCTTTTCGACCTCGTCGAACAGCACGACGCTGTACGGCTTGCGGCGCACGGCCTCGGTGAGCTGGCCGCCCTCGTCATAGCCGACGTATCCGGGAGGCGCGCCGATCAGGCGCGTCACGGAGAACTTCTCCATGTATTCGGACATATCGATGCGGACGAGGTTCTTCTCATCGTCAAACAGCGCCTCTGCCAGCGCCTTGGCGAGCTCGGTCTTGCCGACGCCCGTCGGGCCGAGGAACAGGAACGAGCCGAGCGGGCGGTTCGGGTCCTGAATGCCGGCGCGGCTGCGGAGGATGGCCTCCGAGACGGAGCGGACGGCTTCATCCTGCCCCACGACGCGCTTATGCAGCTGCTCGTCCAGATGCAGGAGCTTTTCGCGCTCGCCCTCGACGAGCTTTGCGACCGGGATGCCGGTCCAGCGCTCGACGATCTTTGCGATCTCCTCCTCCGTGACCTTGTCGCGCAGGAGGTTGCTCTGCTTGGCGTTCTGCGCCAGCGCCTCTTCCTGCGCCAGCTGCTTCTTGAGCTCGGGCAGCTCGCCGTACTTCAGACGGGCGGCCGTCTCGAGGTCATAGTTCTGCTCTGCCTGCTCGATCTGCGCACCGAGCTTTTCGATCTGCTCACGCAGCTGCTGGACCTTGCCGATGGCATTCTTCTCGTTTTCCCACTGGGCCTTCATGGCGTTGAACTTATCGCGCTGCTCGGCCAGCTCCTTTCGCAGCTCCGTCAGACGGCCCTGCGAGAGCTCGTCGGTCTCGTTCTTCAGCGCAGCCTCTTCGATCTCCATCTGGATGATCTTGCGGCGGATAACGTCCAGCTCCGTCGGCATGGAATCCATCTCTGTGCGGATCATGGCACAGGCCTCATCGATAAGGTCAATGGCCTTGTCCGGCAGGAAGCGGTCCGTGATATAGCGGTCGGACAGCGTGGCTGCCGCGATGATGGCGGGATCCGTGATCTTCACGCCGTGGAAGACCTCGTAGCGCTCCTCCAGGCCACGCAGGATGGCGATGGTGTCCTCGACGGACGGCTCCTTGACGAGCACGGTCTGGAAACGGCGCTCCAGCGCGGGGTCCTTTTCGATATACTTGCGGTATTCATCGAGCGTCGTTGCGCCGATGCAGTGCAGCTCGCCGCGCGCCAGCATCGGCTTGAGCAGGTTGCCCGCGTCCATCGAACCTTCGGTCTTGCCTGCGCCAACGATCGTGTGCAGCTCATCGATGAACAGGATGATCTTGCCCTCGGACTTTTTCACCTCAGCGAGGACGGCCTTCAGCCGTTCCTCAAATTCGCCGCGGTACTTTGCGCCCGCAATCAGCGCGCCCATGTCGAGCGAGAAGATCGTCTTGTCCTGAAGCGCCTTCGGGACTTCATTGGCGACGATACGCTGCGCCAGTCCTTCGACGATGGCCGTCTTGCCGACGCCCGGCTCGCCGATGAGGACAGGGTTGTTCTTCGTCTTGCGGGACAGGATGCGGATCACGTTTCGGATCTCGTCGTCACGGCCGATGACCGGGTCCATCTTCTGCTCTCTCGCGCGCTTGACAAGGTCGGTGCCGTATTTTTCAAGGGCCTCGTAGGTGTCCTCCGGCGTGTCGTTTGTCACGCGCTGATTGCCGCGGATGGTCTGCAAGGTTTGCAGAACGGCTTCTTTTTTAATGTTATAGGTGCGGAACAGGTCTTTCAGCGTATTGTCCGCGCAGTCGATCAGGGCGAGCAGCAGATGCTCGACGGAGACGAAGTCGTCCTTCATGCTCTTGGCAAGCTCTTCAGACTTCGTCAGTGCCTCATCGACTTGGCGCGAGACATAGAAGCGGTCGGCCTCCCGGCCGGAGCCGGTCACGCGCGGTAGCTTGTTGACCTCCGCCGTGACGGCGGCGTCCAGGCTCTCGACGGAAATGCCCATCTTTTTCAAAAGCTGCGGCACAAGGCCGCCGTCCTGCTGCAACAGCGCAGAGAGCAGATGCACCTGCTCGATCTGCTGGTTCTGATTCTGAATGGTCAGCTGCTGGGCCGCTTGAATGGCCTGCAGCGATTTCTGCGTATAATTCTGTGCGTTCATACTCGTCAACTCCTCGTTTTAGCACTCTCTACATTCGAGTGCTAATTCATTTTGATTACAATATAGACCCGCCCTGCCGGTTTGTCAATAGGCCGGACGTGACTTTTTTGTAAATAAATTGTAGACATAATATTTCTGGATTTCATACATATTTAATATTTGCCCTCTATGATTCTTAAAATTCGCTTGATAAGATAATCATGCAAGAGCGATATACACTTTTTCATTTTCCCCTCATATATATTTTGTGAAAAGAAGCCCGCAGACAAATTGGTCACTTGTCTGCGGACTTCTTTTTGGTATGGGGCTGCATCGTATTCCATCGAAACGGTGCAGCCGAATGGAAATTCGCGATAATTGCCAAAAATTACTTTGCGATTTCATACATATTTCATAATTGCCCTCTAAGATTGTTAAAAACCCCTTGATAAGATAATACTGCAAGAAGCGATAACACTTTTTCATTTTCCCCTCTTATTCTATAAAAGATGCCCTCAGGAAAGCCGGTCACTTTCCTGAGGGTTTCTTTTTTGTGGCTGCACCGGCGAACGGTGTGACGCAGCCTTGGAATTTTGTGAGTCCGGCTTAAATAAAAGTATATACTTCTGTTGGAAACTATGATATAATAAATCAAATTTTTCGATGCACTGCATTGCATCGTGAATCTCAGGAGCATGACTCTGGCATAATATTCCGAAGGAGGTATTCAAATGAAGTTCTCGAGTAAAGCACTTCGCTGCCAACAGTCACCCATGCGTAAATTCCATCCCTATGCGGTCGCAGCGGCGGCAGCAGGCAAGAAGATCTATCATCTGAATATCGGCCAGCCGGATATTCAGACGCCGAAGCAGCTCTTCGACGCAGTTCGCAATTTCCACGAGCCGACGCTCGCCTACGCGCCCTCGCCCGGCATCCCGGCGCTGATCGACGCGATCTGCAGCTATTATGCGCGCATCGGCGTGACGCTGGACGCGGGGAATGTGCTCGTCACCACGGGCGGGAGCGAAGCGCTCCAGATCGCATGCAACTGTATTCTGGACGACGGCGACGAGATCATCGTTCCGGAGCCGTTTTATCCCAACTACCATACCTTTATCACCACTGCCGGCGCCAGCATCCATCCGCTGCATACCCGCCCGGAGGAGGGATATTTCTTCGCAGACCGCGAAAAGATCGAGGCGTGCATCACGTCGAAGACAAAGGCCATCATGATCACGAATCCCGGCAACCCGACCGGCACGTGCCTGACGCGCGAGGAGATGAAGATGATCCTAGATGTGGCCGCGGAACATGATCTCTATCTGATCGCCGACGAGGTTTACCGCGAGTTTGCCTATGAGACGGGCGAGCTGCTCTCGTTCCTGCAATTCGGCTATGGCTATGAAAATCTGATCCTGATTGACTCCGTGTCGAAGCGGTTCTCCGCCTGCGGCGCGCGCATCGGCTGCCTCATCAGCCGGAATGTGGAGTTTATGGCGCAGGCACTGAAATACTGTCAGGCGCGGCTCTCCGTCGCGACGCTCGACCAGGTCGCGGCCGCGGCGCTCTACAGCGTCGGGCCGGAGTATTTCGCCGCTGTGCGCGAGGAATATCATCGCCGCCGCGACACCGTGGTGCGGAAGCTGCATGAGATCCCGGGCGTCGTCTGCGAATGCCCGAAGGGCGCGTTCTACCTGATGGCGGCCCTCCCGGTCGACGATGCGGAAAAGTTCCAGCAGTGGCTGCTGGAGGAATTTGACGACCATGGCGACACCGTCATGTTCGCCGCCGTCGGGCCGTTCTACGCCACGCCCGGCAAGGGGCTGAACGAGATCCGCATCGCTTACGTCCTCAAGCAGGAGGATCTGGAGCGGGCGATGGATCTGCTGGCGCTTGGCATTCAGAAATATAACGAGACGCATAAGTGAGCAAATGAGCCGCCGCAACGTCAGAAGAAGTCTACTGCATTGCGCTTCCGCCGGGGCGGCGAAAGCTCCATATTCGCAGTCTCCTTCTTCCTCTCCGAAAGGCAACCGCTTTGCTGGGTTGCCTTTCGGTTTTGTAGGGGCCGACGACGCTGTCGGCCCGAAAGCCTACAATAGACGTGTCATTGCGAACCAGTGCGCACACTGGTGTGGCAATCCCGTAGATTTTTATGGAGTCTTAGATGGAGCGTCGTTCTACATAACACTCCTATAAGATCTACGGGACTCTCACGCCAGTCTGAGGACTGGCTCAGAATGACGCTTCTATTTTAGGGCCGCTGCGGCGGGATTTCGGCCACGAGCGAAAGTACGGTCAAACATCAGGAGGAACGCAGCATGAAAAAACGCCGCATTTGCATCATCTACACGGGCGGGACGATCGGCATGGTCCCGAGCGAGCGCGGTTACATCCCAAGCAGCGGCGCGTTCCGTCGGCTGCTGCGCGCGATCCCGGATCTCTACTGGGACGCGATGCCGGAGTGGGACGTGGTGGAATTCGACCCGCTGCTCGACTCGTCCGACGTGGCCGTGCGCGAATGGAACCAGATGGGCCGCGCGATCGCGGAGCGCTATGACGACTATGACGGCTTCGTCGTCCTCCACGGGACGGACACGATGGCCTATTCGGCGTCCGCGCTGGCGTTCATGCTGGAAAATCTGGCGAAGCCCGTCATCTTCACCGGCGCGCAGATCCCGCTTGGGCAGATCCGCACCGACGGGCGCGACAACATCATCAACTCCATGCTCATCGCGGCCTCGGGCCGGGTGCATGAGGTGTGCATCTATTTCAATGGACTGCTGCTGCGCGGGTGCCGGAGCGTGAAGCGCTCGTCCGACCAGTTTGAGGCGTTTGCGGCCCCGAATGACACGCCGCTGGCCTTCGCGGGTATTCAAATTCAGTATAAGCGCAGCGCGCTGCGGCCCGTGCCGGAGGGGAAGTTCCGCTTCCAGCCGCTCAGCGAGCTGCCGATCGGCGTGGTCAAGGTCTTTCCGGGCATCCAGTTCGCGCATTTCGCGTCGCTGATGACAGAGAAGCTGCGCGGCGTTGTGCTCGAGACGTTCGGCGCGGGGAACATCCCCGGCGCGGCACAGAACGCGCTGCTGCCGATCATCGAGCGCGCGTATCAGAACGGGACGATCATAGTCGTCTGTTCGCAATGCTCGCAGGGGACGGTCAGCCTCGGAACCTACGCCTCCAGCGCGGCGCTGCACGAGGTCGGCGCGGTGAATGGCCACGACATGACGACCGAGGCCGCGTTCGCAAAGCTTTATTATCTGCTTAGCCGCTCGGACGACACCGAGTGGGTCAAGAGCCAGCTTGGCCGCGATCTGCGCGGCGAGCTGACGGAATGAGGAACGTAACATGCTCATTGAGATCAACGACATCACCGCGCCGGAGCTGGATGTCTTCGCGCGCCTGACCGAGGCGCAGCTCCGCAGCCGGCTCGAGCCGGAGAAGCAAGAGGCATTTTAATCCCATCACATTCCATCTTGCAAAATGCCGAAGGCATAA
>OGXA01001953.1_pt1 | contig 15856 bp, 19 predicted proteins | sample 1576171 | NCBI WGS metagenome assembly OGXA01 (sample SAMEA3541587, study PRJEB24748) | human gut metagenome | biome: human gut; feature: human-associated habitat; material: faeces | place: China | collected 2012 | reverse complement strand
TCAAGGTAGTATTTTAGCGGTAGGAAATACTGTTGAAGTTGGGCAGAATGTTGATGGTTGCATAATTGCAGATACTGTAAATATTACCGGCGGTGAAAGCCATAGATGGGATTTTCAAGAAAAAAACAGCAACAGTGGAAAACCTGTTGAACTTACTGTGGTGAATAAGCTAAAAGAAGTTCCAACAAAAGTTAAATTCTCCAAGAAAGCATTGACTGAAGATGGAGAAGAACTAAAAGGAGCAAAAATCAAGCTTACAAAAGAAGATGGAAGTTTGGTAAAAGAATGGGTAACAGATGGTAGCGTAACTGAGTTTGAACTAAAAGATGGAAAATACACGTTCACAGAAGTATCTGCACCAGACAAGTACCAAGTAGCGACAGCAATAACCTTTGAAGTCAAAGACGGAAAAGTATTTGTGAAGAATGTCGAAGTTAGCGGAAATACCATCGTAATGGTAGACAAGCTAAAAGAGGTTCCTACAAAACCAGAAATAAAAAAACCTAAAACACCACTACCAAAAACAGGAGATAGTTCTAATTTGAGCTTATATGTTTTGGGTCTTGGATTATCAGGTTTAGGATTACTGCTATTAGGAATCTTTAGAAGAAAAAAAGTTGAAGAAAACTAAGTATTACAAACAGAAAAAGATATTATCTTAAGAAATGGAGGATTAAAAGAAATATGTAGGTGTAGATATGAAAAGAAAACAAAATAGTATATTAACACCGTTTTCCAAATAACAATTTCATAAAGACACCATTTTTTCAAGATAGAGGACTTTTTACGCCAAACTGTAGAAGTCCTCCTTTTTTATTCTCAAAAACAAAACAGAGAACTTAAAAAGGAGGATAACATAATGGCTAAAGAATATTACCTTTATGTGAAAGGTAAAGCTGTACCTGTAAGCGAAGAAGTCTACAAAGCCTACTGGAAGATAACAGAGCATGAAAAGTATCTCCAAAGAAAAGATTGGAAGCATAATGTTATGTCATTTTCAGCACTGGATCATGACGGACATTTTGTAGATAACATCATAGATGAAAAAATAGACTTAGAAAAAATTGTAGAAGTAAAAATGCAAATTGAAGAACTTCATAGAGCATTAAATACTCTCACAAAAGAAGAAAGAGAGTTAATGGAAGCCATCTTCTACAAAGAAGAAAGTCTAAGGTCAATCGGTAAAAAAGAAAAAGTAAGTTATCAAGCAATTGGAAAAAGGAGGGATAAGATTTTAGAAAAACTAAGAGAGATATTAAAAGATAAAATCTAAAAACTTGGAAAGGTTAAGTATCAAAAAAGGTGCTTAACCTTTCTTTGTAAAATACCGTTATGTAACACGAAAAGCTGATATAGAAAAAATGGCTTAAAAATGATAAAATGTTATTAGTTAATGTAGACTAACTTCCGTTTGTGAGGTGTTCAAAATGGAATATATTGACATAAATAAAGACAAGGGAAAAATAGTTTTACTCATACATCCAATGCTTTCTTCTGCTGAGGAAATGAAAAAGTTAATTGCCGATAATATTGGAAATGAGTATAGATATATTATTCCGGATTTGTCTGCTCATGGTAGATTGATTGATAAAAAGTATCTATCGGTAAAACAAGAAAGTGAGAATTTATACAATTATTTTAAAGAAAATGATATTGCTGAGGTTTCTCTTGCTTTTGGAGCATCAATAGGTGGTGTAGTGTTATTGGAATTATTAAAGCATAAGGATATAAAGATAGTTAAAGCCTTATTTGAGGGCTGTAGTTTATGTCAAAATGCGAGTGTTTTAGAGTTTATCATAAGAAATATTGTTCTATATGAACGAAAAAAAGCTATTAAAAATAGTGACTCAACTAATAGAAAAATTATAAGCATATATGGAGAAACAATGGGACGAATGATGGCTGAAAATCTAATCAGAATAGATAAACAAAGCATTAAAAATATCTGCCATGATTGTGCATTTGTAGATCTTCCCAAGTTATCAGAAGCAGAACAAAAGAGGTGCATATTCTGTTATGGATCCAAAGAAGTTAATTTAAAATATGCAAAGAGAGTTATTTCAAAAGAATATCCATATGCAGCGTTAAGAATATGGAAGGGACAAAACCATTGTACAAAGATAACAACGAATGTAGAAGGGTATTGCAAAATGATAAAAGCTGAGATTGATTAAAACATATTGTTGAAAAGAGGGTGTTAGCAGTGAATGATAAAAGCAATAAAAAGTTTTGGAATAAATTCGCCAAGCTGTACGCTCCTTTTATGAAGAAGGATAAAGGAGTTTATGATAATGTTTGTGAGTATATTCGTCCTTACTTGAATAGAAATATGAACGTACTTGAACTTGCTTGCGGTTCAGGTCAGTTATCATTTAATCTTTCAAAATATGCTAAAAATTGGATTGGGACAGATTTTTCGGAACAGATGATTTTAGAAGCAAGGAAGCGTGGAGAAAACGAAAACCTTACCTTTGAGGTAGCTGACGCAACCTCATTATCTTTTTCTGATGGTGAATTTAATTGCGTTGTAATTGCTAATGCACTTCATATTATGCCGGAGCCGGATGAGGCAATGAGAGAAATATACAGAGTATTAAAACCTAATGGCATTTTGTCTGCTCCTACTTTTCTATGGAAAGAAGGGACCCAAAGTAAATTCAAAAAATGGATAATGTCCGTTGTGGGATTTAAGATGTATCAAGAATGGAATAAAAAACAATTTAAAGATTTTATTGAGAAGCATGGATTTTCAGTAGTTGAAATGAATTTGATACATGGAGGGCTTGCACCCATCGGCGTTATGATTGCTTATAAAAAGTAATATTAAAATTGGGATTTTGGAGGAGAGTTAGTGAACATACATGAGTTTGGAGCTGATAAAAATAAAATAATTGTGTTGATTCATCCTTCATTAGTCATGTGGGACTATTTTGAATACATTTTATCTATACTTAAAGAAGAATATCATATTATTGTTCCTGCACTTCCCGGATATGATGAGGAAAATCCAAACGAAAATTTTACAAGTGTAGAAGAAATTGCCGATAATTTATTAGGATGGCTGAAAGAACATAAAATTGAGAAAGTTGATCTTTTGTATGGTTGCTCTATGGGCGGTTCTATCGCTTTAAAAATGTTCTCCAATCACGGGATTAAAATAAGGAACATTATTTGCGATGGAGCAATAACACCATATCAGCTTCCTTGGATTGTTACAAGAATGATTGCCATAAGAGATTTTCTTATGATTTCTATAGGTAAAATTGGAGGGTTAAAGCTTCTTGAAAAATCATTTTCTACAGATGAATACAGCGAAGAGGAATTGAAGTATGTTGCTAAAGTCCTTAATTTTATTAGTTATAAAACGATATGGAGAACATTTGAATCTTGCAATAACTATGTTATGCCAAAGAACGTGTCAGAACATAGCGGTCGTATTCAATATTGGTATGGTGATAAAGAGTCTAAAGCCCGTGCATGGGATATCAAATATATGAAAACTTATTTTCCAAATACTGAGTTTATTAAATTTGAAAACATGGGTCATGGCAGCATGGCAAGTCTTTATCCTGTGAAAATGGCTAATCAATTCAGAGATTTAATGGAAGTTAAGAAATAAAATAATTTGCCATTTTTGGAATTAAGGAGGTATGCATTGTGAGTATTAGATATAAATTAACGGAATTTTTATTTCGTCATACTGTGAAACCTATGATGAAAAAAGCAATAAAAAATTCGGATGAATATTTTGCTAAACAGGAAAAGAAACAGAAATCCAAACTCCCTCTTGAAAAACTTCATAAATCTTATGATTTTGAAGAAAGATATGCGAAGGAAACTCTGTATTATGCTGTCAAACCCAAAACTAAAGTGGCAAATAGGGTGGTGTTATATTTCTTTGGTGGAGGATATACCATTCCGGGAGATTCCGGTGATTTTGAGTTTGCCCAAGATATGGCTAATCAAAGTCAGGCTGAAGTTTGGCTTGTATGGTACCCACTTTTTCCAAAAGCAACCGGCTTGCAAATTATTGAAGCAGGTCTAAACGTTTATAGCGAGGCACTTAAGGTGTTTAATGCAGATGATATTACATTCTTTGGCTTATCAAGTGGAGCAAGCCTTGCACAAAATATATGTTTGCATATTCTTGAAAACGACATGAGATTATCAATGCCAAAAAGATTGATTATGCACTCGCCAACCTTTCGTATTCCTCCGACTAAAGAACAGATGAAAGAGATGGAGAGACTTGATAAGTTTGATTGCATTATTCCGGCTTGCTACATGAAAGAACAAGATCAAGTAATGCAAAGAATAAATTTAAATAATGTGGAATATATGAAATCGTCAATTGAGTACTCATGGAAGGGGCTACCTGACATGTATATCATTTATGGTTCTTATGAAGTGTTGATAGCAGAGCTGCCGGAGGCAAAAGAAAAAGCTAAAATGGATGGCGTGGTTATGAAAACATACATAGGAGAAAGAATGATGCATACTTGGGCGGCGGCAGGATTTTTACCTGAGGCAAAGGAAGTAAGAAGAAATATATATGCCGTAATAAGGGGAGATATAAATGACGGCTTTCTCTTGTAATATTCTACAGGTAGTTTTCAGAAGAAAAGTGGATATTGTGTGGTGATTGATAATTATGTATATGACGATACTGCTTGCCGTTATTATGATGATTGGATTGTTCTTATTGCTGTGGGCAGGAGTTGGATTTATTCAAAACAAAGACTTCTTTTCTTCGTGTCCTAAAGAAGTGTTTGATGTTATTGAGCAAAAGGAAAAACGCTTTCGTGGTCAGAGTTTAGTTGGATGGATATTAGCTATTATTGCAATACTATTCATGGGGAGTTCAATTATCGTTGGTGCAGTGGATGGTGTTCAAAATAACTTTACTTACATTCAGTTTTTCATTAGATTTCTGATGATACTTCTTTTGTTGAAAGCCTTTGATATTGTATTTTTTGATTGGATACTTTTGTGCAATCGAGGTTTTAGTTTTTTTTGAACATTATTATCCGGAAGTGGTAGATAAGCTTAGTCCTAAACTCTTTGGATATAACAAAAAGGAACACATTATTCAAGTGTTATTTATGATTATCGTATCGTTAGTTATTGCATGGATATGCACATTATTTTAAAAACTAAATTCAAATTAGTAGGAGGTGTTTATACTTGGAAGAAATAAAAATGCAAGAAAAAATAAAACCTATTTTGAATGGTGCTGCGGAAACGATGCTTCAGAGTTTTTATGCAAGAGCGCAATATTCCAAGAACAAAAGACATAAATTTTATGATGCCAAAGCGGTGGAATTGGTTGAAAAAATTGATTACGATTTTACTGTCGCCACAAATGATTCCCTTATGAGTTATGGCGTGATTGCAAGAACTCTTGTCTTTGATGAACTGGTAAAAGAGTTTATTGACGAAAATCCAACCTGTACAGTCATAAATATTGCTTGTGGACTTGACACGAGATTTTATCGCATGGATAACGGAAAAATCACATGGTACAACCTTGATTTGCCTGAAACAGTTGAGGTAAGGAATCAGATTTTTGCAGAATCCGGCAGAGTTTCAAACATCGGTATTTCAGCAACGGATTCGGCGTGGGCAAAAGAAATAAAAGCAGATGGGAACATTCTGTTTATCATTGAGGGCTTGTCAATGTACTTGACAAGGGAAGACAATGCCCAAATGCTCAGAATTATTCGAGAGAATTTTGACAATGCTTATGTTCTTATGGAGTGCCTGTCAAAAAGGTGGGTGGCGAAAGAAAATATTGAAAAGTCCATACAAAAAACAGGAGCAAAATTTATATTTGGAGCGGATTCCTTTGATGATATTAAGGATATTGCAAGAGGTTTCCGTAGTGTAAAGGATGATGATATTACGAGGGGGATGTCTGCTATATTTCCAGTGCTTAAGCTTATTAACTGGTTGCCGATTGCTCACAAACTATCACAGAAAATCTTGATATTTGAGAAAGTGTGATGTTATCGTTTTGGTTGCCATCATGAAGTACACACTGCGATAGGTAAATTATAGCTTATATAACTAACAACTAATATGAAAACAGTGAATTGAAAGGAACAGTTTACTGTTTTTTTATTTGAGAAAAATTGAAACGGAGGAATGAAAAATGAAGAAAGAGAACACATTACAGGAAGTACAGGAACAAATTTCTGAACTTCAGGAAGAAAGAGAAAAGTGCGATGTAAAGCTGAAACAATTACAAAATCAAGGCAAGAAATTAGAAAAGCTTGCAAATGAAAAAGAACGAAAAAGAAGAAATCACAGGCTCATACAAAGAGGCTTGATAGTAGAAAGAGTGATTAAAAATTCTCTAATGTTTACCAATGAGGAGATAGAAGAATTACTCAAAGTTGCTACTCACACAGAAGAATACAGACAAGCCTATGAAGAAATGATAAATGGGAAAGATATGGAAGATGAAACAATCATCGAGTAGACAGAATAAAAAAACTTAGTTTTTTCAGAAGCTCCCTGCAAGGGCAAAAAGCACCGCAGGTCGCAAAGCACCCTTTAGGGTGTATAATTGCGCCCTTAGAAAAACTAAGGGATTTTAGCAAGTCTTTGAAAATCCAAAACCTAATAAAAATGTATTGATGAAGCAGATAGGAAAAGATACAAAAAATAACCTGTCTGCTTTTTTCTTTACCTGAAAACAAACAAAAAATGAAAGGAGCTTAAAAGTGGCAGATAGTTTTCACTTTAGTGTATCAATGGTAAGTAGAGGAAAAAGTAAAAGTGCAGTTGCAAGTGCAGCATATATATCTTGCGAGAAATTAACAAATGAATGGGACGGAGTAACTCACGACTATCATAATAAAAAAGGACTTTTACATTCAGAAATCTTCTTGCCGGAGAATGTCCCTATAGCATTAAAAGATAGAACTACATTATGGAATAGCGTTGAACTAAATGAGAAAGCAAGCAACGCACAGCTTGCAAGAAACTTCATTATTGCCTTACCGAAAGAATTATCTTTTGAAGAAAATAAAAAACTCATTACCGAATTCATACAAAAAAAATTTTGTGTCAAAAGGAATGATAGCAGACCTTGCAATCCATGATGAAAGTGATGAAGAAAATAACAATATCCATGCTCATATTATGACTACCCTTAGACCAATCAATGAAAAAGGAGAGTGGCAACCAAAATCAAAAAAGGAATATATCCTTGATGAAAAGGGAGAAAAGATAAAACTAAAAAGCGGAAACTACAAAACAAGAAAAGTAGAGCTGACGGACTGGAATGATAAAGGCAACGCAGAGAAATGGAGAGAGAATTTTGCAAGCCTTTGTAATCAGTATTTAGAAAAAAATCATCAGGAAAAGAGAGTGGATCATCGCTCCTACAAAAGACAAGGGATAGAAGAAATCCCAACCATTCACATGGGAGCAAGTGCAAGTGCCTTAGAGAAAAAAGGAATCGAAACCGATAAAGGAAACATCAACAGAGAAATCAAAAAGCATAATTCTTTAGTAAAAGCCATTAAGAACAAGATAAAAGAAATCACTTCTTGGATAGACTCTTTACTTGGAAATCTACAAGCGAAATACGATGAGTATAAACAGACCAAGAAAGATGAACTGGAGAATAAAGCAGAACTCTTTAACCTCTATGAATATATCTCTATCTACAACGAGATACAGGGAGAAAAAGCAAAAAATTTATCCTACTACGGACAGATAAAAAAGGGAAATGCAGGCCTAAAGAGATTTGTAAAAGCAATCTACTATTTGAAAGATAATAAACTTCAAACCATAGCAGACCTACAAGGAAAAGTCTTTGAACTGGCAAAGCAAAGTAAAAAGATAAGTGGTGATATTCAAGAAAAAACACAAAGAATAAAAGACCTAAATCAGTGTGTAAGCTGCATAGACTCTATCAAAGAAAACAAAGAAGTCTATCAGGAATACAAAAGCAAAACCATATTCAAAGACAGCTTTTACAATTCCCATAAAAAAGAAATAGACAGATACCTAAGAGCAAGAAAGACCATAGAAAAATTTACCGGGACATCAGCCATAAAATTAAGTGATTGGCAAAAAGAAATATCAAGGCTTGAAAAAAAGATACAAGACTTAACCAAAGATAAAGCTAAAGTACAAGACGAATTTAAGCAGATAGACCATATCAAATACGCAGTAAAGATTGTTAATGACGAGTATGGAATAGATTTATCCATTGAAATAGACAAAGCAATCAAGCGTGGAGAGAAACCAAGCGTAATTGCACAACTGAAAAAATTCCAAGAGCAAGAGGAAAGAAAGGAGCAGTACAAACAAAAAGTAAAAGAAAAATATACGGAACAAGAAAGATGAAATCTTAAAATAGGACAACATCTAGTAGGGAGTGAGTAAATCATTTAGAACTACAAACTGACGCACTATTTTGGTGCATAAGGCTGCGTACCCATTTTGGGAACGCAGATATAAAGATGAGTCCCTGTTTTAGGGAAGCATATAGCTGGTGTCGTGTTTCACGATGGCAGGTTTATAAGGATGCCCTGTTTTGGGGCGTGCTTACTATCAAGGGTGTCGTAAATCACGACTTCCTTAAAAACTAAGAGGTGGTAACGATTTGTTACTCCCTTTTGCAAGAAAAAGAGAGGAGAGAAAAATGGCAGATAACAGAAGATATTATTGGTTAAAGTTAAAAGAAGATTTTTTTACAGATAAGAGAATAAAAAGGCTAAGAAAAATATCAGGAGGAGATACCTATACAATCATTTACCTCAAATTGCTTTTACTTAGTCTAAAAGATAGTGGAAAACTGTATTATGACGGAGTAGAAACAGACTTTATCAAAGAGCTTGCATTAACGATTGATGAAACGGAAGATGATGTAATGGTTACAGTAAATTATCTTGTAGCACAAGGATTGATGGAAATAATCACAGAAAATGACGAGTATTTTTTAACAGAAATTCCAAGTCTAATAGGTTCAGAAACAGCGTCTACAAGGCGTTCGAGGAAATCAAGAGGACAAAAAGCGTTGCAATGCAACACTGATGCAACATCTTGCAACCTTTTGCAACAAAACTGCAACGGAGAGATAGAGATAGAGAAAGAGATAGATATAGAATTAGAGAAAGAGGGGGAGATAGAAAAAATATCCCCCTCCTTTTACGGAGAATATAAAAATGTTTCCTTAACCGATGAAGAATATGGAAAGTTAAAGGATAAAATGCAAGGGCATAGAGAAGAAATGATAGAGAAGCTGTCAACCTATATGCAAAGCACGGGAAGAAACTATAAAGATCATTATGCGACCTTAGTTCATTGGTATGAGCAAGATAAAGGTAAATTAAAAGAAAGCCATAAATCAAAAGTATATACCTTTGAAGATTATGATAAGGGGGAACACTTGTAGACCTCGTATAAGACGGTGGAAAGGTGTTTTTAGAGCGTTAATGATAAAATAGGTATCAGACTATAGCTAAGTGTAAAATAGGGCTTAAAATTGCAGTATGGAAAAAATATCGTATTTATGATAAAATGATAATGATATGGTAATAAACTCAGTTATAAGGAGAGGATATATAAATGCGAATTCAATTTACTGTAACCGATGAAGAACTTGAAATTTTAACTAAAAAAGCAATAGAGGGAGGTTTCCCAAGCGTTACTGAATATTGTAAGTGTAGCAGTTTACAAGAAAATACAAGCTATGCTGACCTATATACTACCTTATTAAACAAAATTAGCTCTTTACCGAAAGGCAAAGAATTTGTTTTGAGAGAGTTAATCGCAACACCGCCGGCATTGATTGGCAGATGGTTTTATGAAAATGTAAATAAGAGACTTGTAAAAAATGTGGAACACATCGGAAAAGCTGAAGGCGGAGTAGAAAAATATAAAAGAATTTAGATAATGTTGGAGGTGCATTTCATGGCAGAAGAAAATAAAGAGATAGTTATTGTAGATGATAAAACTATACAAGAAAAAATATATCTTATTCGTGGGCAAAAAGTAATGCTTGATGCAGATTTAGCTGAAATATATGGTTATGAAACAAAAAACTTTAATAGACAGGTAAAAAACAATATTGAGAAGTTTGAAGGCGAAGATTTTATGTTTCAACTGACCGAGAATGAATTTGAAAACTTGAGGTGCAAAAATTTCACCTCAAGTTGGGGCGGTTCAAGATACTTACCAAATGCCTTTACAGAACAAGGTATTTATATGCTTATGACGGTATTAAGAGGTGAACTTGCGATTAGGCAAAGTAGAGCCTTAATTAGAACATTTAAGCAGATGAAAGACTTTATAATCGAAAATCAAGATTTTATTAGCTCAAAAGAATTGGTACAAATAGCAGTACAGACAAATCAAAACACAAAGGATATAGCTGAAATAAAGTCGCAAATGGCTACAAAAGAAGATTTGAAAAAGGTTATGGATAATTTTATAGATCCGGACACATACAAGCATTTCCTTTTAATGAATGGAGATAAGATTGAAGCAGATGTTGCCTATACCAAAATATATAAGTCTGCAAAGAAAAGTATTTATGTGATAGACAACTATATAGGCTTGAAAACCTTAGAATTATTAAGGGCTGCAAAAGACAATGTTGAAATTATAGTCTTTAGCGACAATGTGAAAAACAAGGATATGCTTACAAAAAATATCCTAAACGATTTTAGAAAAGATTACCCTAATATCAATCTGAAGATGAAAATTGCAGGTAAAAAGTATCACGATAGATATATTGCCATTGACTATGGAACAGACAGTGAAGCCTTTTATCTTTGTGGAGCTTCATCAAAAGATGCAGGAAATAAAATATCAAGTATTACAAAGATAGAGGAATCTTCCAAGGATATGTATCATATGATGTTTGGCGGAATGCTGAACAATAAGGATTTGAAAATTTAATATGTAAATGGTAAAGCGTTATTAAATGAATAGCGATAAGACTTGTGAAAGGCGGTAGAAATAAAACTCTATCGTCTTTTTTTGATTGCAACTAACAGGAGGGAAACTAATATGCACGAAAATAAAAATGAACATAATACAGGAACAAAAACTATAAAGAAGATTGGAAAGGTAACTTATGAGGTTGTTGTCCATTTTAATGAAAATGCGACTGAAACTATGCAAGATAAATTGAAAAGGATAATGCTTAGAGAAATGGAGCGAGAAAAAGATAAAAAACCTCATAAAAATGATTAGAAAGTCCTTGACAAGTTGTTACTGGAAAAACAGCGAAATCTATTTTAATTTCTTGTGGTGCAAGGCTTGCTCCCTTTGATATTCAGGAACTTAGGGACTTGATGCAAGAAGATGAATTGGAACTGGATACTCTTGGTGATAGAAAGACTGCCCTCTTTGTTATTATCTCGGACACCGATGATACCTTTAACTTTGTAGTATCCATTATGTACTCTCAGTTATTTAATCTGCTCTGTGATAAGGCGGATGATGTTTACGGCGGAAGATTACCTGTTCATGTAAGGTGTCTTTTGGATGAGTTTGCAAATATCGGCTTGATTCCAAAGTTTGAAAAGCTCATTGCAACCATTCGTTCCAGAGAAATATCCGCAAGTATCATTTTACAGGCACAATCTCAGTTAAAGGCAATCTACAAGGATAACGCAGATACAATCGTAGGTAACTGTGATAGTACCCTATTCTTAGGTGGCAAGGAGAAAACAACACTTAAAGAGCTATCTGAAACACTTGGTAAGGAAACCATAGACCTATATAACACTTCTGAAACAAGGAGCAATCAAAAGAGTTTCGGATTAAATTATCAAAAGACGGGGAAAGAGCTGATGAGTCAGGACGAAATAACAGTAATGGACGGCAGTAAATGTATCTTTCAACTTCGTGGTGTCCGCCCTTTTCTATCGGATAAATTTGATATTACAAAGCACAAGAACTATAAGCTACTTGAGGATTATGATAAAAAGAATCTGTTTGATATAGAAAGCTATATGAAAAGAAGGGGCAAGGCTAAACTAAATAAGAATACGGTTATTATGAAGTTGTAGCTGTTAGATATTATTTGCATTTGGTATAATAATCAAAGAGAAATACACAAGGAGGAAACCTTATTGAACGATAAAGAACTGATAGGAAAAGTTCATTCATCTATGTATCACCAATTAAAAAGAAAAGGATATGCAACAGCAGTAGATGTGCTTATGGATTTGGAAATACTTTCAAAGACCGACTATGAACTTTGGAGAAATGGAAAAGTTTTGTATTTGGAAAAAGTATGCAAGGTCAATCTTAAAAAATTGTCTACAATACTGCATGAAATGAGGGTATATGCAAAGAAAGGAAATCTAAAACCGTCGTTTTGTGTATATAAGAGATGGGCGGTTAAGAAAAAGAACGGGCAAGGGAAAAAGCCGGTTATTAAACTACGGTTTAGCAAAAGTGGTTCTGAAGATATTGAAAAATGGTATGCTACTCACTTTGTAGATACGAAGAAGATAGAAAAGATAAAAGAAGAAAAACAAGTAAACAGCAGTGATGATAAGCAGTAAGTCTAAAAATAGATTTGCTGCTTTTTTCATGTAAAAAGCAGGAGGAAAGATGATAAGGATAAGAAATCCCACTTAACAGGCAGGAAAAATTTAATATCGAGGTTGTGAAGCGATTGGAAAATAAAACTTTCAGTCGTTTTTTTATTGAAAAGAAAAAGGAGATAAAGACAAATGAAGCAGGAAATGATTAACATCAATGCCAACTTGGTTGCAGAGCCTACTTTTTCAAGTTTTGAAAAAGATGAGGAAACAGTAGAAGTTGCAAACTTTACTCTTGTAAAAAAGTACGGGAAAGGCAAGGAGTATATCAACTGTGCAGCCTATGGAGAAAAAACAGAGAAGGCAAAGGACTTTGAAAAAGGTGATTTAATCCACATCTTTGGCTACTTTAAGAAGCGTGAAAAAGAGGGAAAGACTTACAAAAACTTTGTAGTGAAGTCATATAACAAGATTGAAAAGAAAGAAGAAAACGAGGAGGAATAACTTATGGCATTTTTTACACAGGCAGTTAATGTATTAAAGATTTTGGTTATGGCAGTAGGTGCAGGACTTGGAGCATGGGGCGTTATCAACTTGATGGAAGGATATGGTAATGACAATCGTGCGACACGTTCATAAGTGAAAAGCTTATGCACTAAGTCTAAGGACATAAAGTTTGAAACTTAGGAGAACTGACAATCTGATAGGTAGAATGACGGGGTAACGCCCTGAAATGCCTACACTGATACTCCGATTGGCAATGAATATTAGACTATTTCATTGTCAAAAGCTCGGTGAAGTCGGCAGAGAGTAGTCGTAAGACTGGTATTTCATATCAGACACGAAAGCTGTTCAGAGGTGGACGGTGCTACCTATATGCCGGGTGTCGAATACGCATGGTGAGAATGTGTATACCAAAGCACTGACGTACTTCCGAATGTACAAGTCTAAACGTTTGAATTTGCCTAACGGCAATTCCCATCAAAGATGGGGTGTTTGTGGATGAGTAAGAATGGTTGTTATGAAAATCCATATATCGTTACAGGCGATATGGTGAAAGCTAAACACAGGCTTAGAGGAAGAACCTAAACGTATTCAAAGATAAGATTGTCGGAACGTGGTAAGCCGGGAACATGGAAGCAGTCTAATGCTAATGAAGTGTTGAATGGGAAAATGACTGTAAAAACAGCATATAACCGTTCTTTATCTTGGTGAAAGCGGTGGCACAGTACCTATGAAGCGAAAATAATAAGTTCGTGGAGGGATAGCCACCAGTCACAGGAAAGTACAAGAACTGAAATTAAGACAAACACAGCTTCGAGTATGACAAAGAAAATCAAATCCGAAAGGAGATGGTGACTGTGTCCACTTCGAAACAAACACTGAAACAAAGCAAAATCCGTTATACGGAATACTATGACTTGCAAAAAGTCCTTGATGATTTATATGAAGATAGTAGTAAGAATAAAATATTTTCAAATTTAATGGAGTTGATAACTTCAAGAGAAAATATAAAACTTGCCTATCGCAGTATCAAAGGGAACAAAGGCAGTCATACAGCCGGAGTAGATGGCAGAACAATAAAACATCTATCAAGGCTAAATGAAGAAAAATACATTTCTCTCATACAAAAACAGTTTCATTGGTATAAACCACGCCCTGTAAAGAGAGTGGAAATGCGAAAGTCTAACGGGAAAATCAGACCTTTAGGAATACCGACTATTGTAGATAGAATGGTACAACAATGTATCTTGCAAATATTAGAGCCGATATGCGAAGCCAAGTTTCATGACAGCTCCTATGGGTTTCGACCTAACAGGAGTACGGAACACGCTATCGCAGAATGTGCAAGACTAATGCAGATACAGCACTTACATTATGTGGTTGATATTGATATACAAGGATTTTTCGACAATGTATATCATGCAAAGCTCATAAGGCAACTTTGGAATTTGGGAATCCAAGACAAAAAGTTACTTTGTATCATTAAGGAAATGCTGAAAGCAGATATTGTTATGCCCGATAAAAAGGTAATTACACCAACAAAGGGAACACCACAAGGCGGTATATTATCACCGCTACTATCTAATGTAGTCTTGAACGAATTAGATTGGTGGGTTTCTTCTCAATGGCTGACAATGCCCACGCATTATCCATATAAACAGAGAACGAACAGTCAAGGAACAGAGATAAAAAGCCATACCTACAGAGCTTTAAGGACAAGCAAGCTAAAAGAAATATACATTGTAAGGTATGCTGATGATTTCAAGATATTTTGCCGTAATTACTACGATGCAAAAAGAACTTATCAGGCAGTTACAAAATGGTTGCAAGACAGATTAAAACTAAATGTGAGTGAAGAAAAATCTAAAATAACAAATCTAAAACAAAGGTATTCGGAGTTCTTAGGCTTCAAGCTTAAGGTTAAACCAAAAGGCAAAAAGTTTGTTGTACAGTCGCATATAAGTGATAAGGCACTGAAAAATGCAAAAGAAAATATCTCTAAATGTGTTGCTGATGTAAAAAGACCTGCAAATGAAAAGGAGCAGTACAAATCAATAGCCAAGTATAATGCCACTGTTTCAGGCTTGCATAATTATTATCAAATAGCAACAAATGTGAGTTTGGACTTTGCTAAAATAGCCTTTCACATTAAAAAGCAGATGAACAACAGACTTGATATTAAAACCGGTGGAACACTAAACAAAGGATTTATCAAAGAAAAATATGGGAAAAGTAAACAGCTTCGCTTCCTTAATGGACATCCGTTAATTCCGGTGGGATATATCAGGACAAAGGACGCAAAACACAAGAAAAAGGTTGTAAATAAATACACTGTAAAGGGCAGAGCTTTCATTCATAAAAATCTACAAATTGATGTAGATACACTTGTCTGGCTGATGAAACACCCTGTGCTTGATAAAAGTATAGAGTTTGCAGACAACAGAATTTCGCTCTTTGCAGCTCAATATGGCAGATGTGGAGTAACAGGAATAAAACTTACACCAAACGATATACATTGCCATCACAAGATACCGCTTGAACAAGGCGGTACAGACAGTTACAGCAACTTAATTCTTGTTACAGAGGCAGTTCATATACTCATCCATGCAAAAAAAGAAGATACAATCCAAAAATATATAAAAGAGCTTGGCTTAACAAACAAGCAGATTGAGAAATGTAATAAGCTTAGAAAAATGGCAGAATTGCCACTAATTTAGAGAAAAAAATAATTTGTTACGAAGTGTGTAAGTCTTAGTTAAAACGTGAAAATCTTTCTTGTGATGGAACGCCGTGTGCGGTGAAAGTCGCATGCACGGTGTGAAGTGGGGGAAAAT
>OGXA01001938.1_pt1 | contig 15945 bp, 25 predicted proteins | sample 1576171 | NCBI WGS metagenome assembly OGXA01 (sample SAMEA3541587, study PRJEB24748) | human gut metagenome | biome: human gut; feature: human-associated habitat; material: faeces | place: China | collected 2012 | reverse complement strand
CAGTCTTCTGTCTGACGAGGTCAATATGGCTGTATGTCCTTTCTTGCAGTGTCATAACTATCCAACCGCAAGACCTTCAGCCTTTCTAAAAGCATATCTTACTTGTTCTCTTCTTTGAGCTCTTGATAATGCTTGCCCTTTGGTGTTTCTACCGTATTGTGCAATACGTGTTACACCTGTAGTACGATTGATTCTTCTTCTTGTTTCGTTGACTCGGCCTTATTTTTAAAGATTAATAATCAGATTTTTCTATCACTTTACCCAAACCATAAACCATTTGCGCTGCAATGTATTTCACACCTTTTTCTTCGAGTTCTATTTCTTGATCATTTTCGTCTGTCAAGATTTGTATCTCAGAAGATTTCGCTTCAACAATGGCATAAGGACGTTTGCCTTTATACTCACCAGTCAAAAACTTAATGGCATCATACTTAACAGCAGACAATGTCACTTCACCAGGTTCTTCATCCTCTGACGGCATGTCATTTGGATTTTTATACTCTTTACCATTCAAAACATAGCGAATATATTTGCTTGAATTTGATGGCCTGATTTCTCTAAACTCTTGTGTTTTCTTACCTGTTAAGATTTCATCAAAATACTTCTGTCTAATGCTTAATGTCAATACATTCATAATCGTGTAAATTTTAAATGTTAGTTGCGGAAACAGGACTCGAACCTGTGACCCCCACCAAGTCAAAGTGGTAAGCTAACCATCTGCTCCATTCCGCGATACTTTCCTTTTTAGTATATAATTCAAAGAACTTTTACTTTTTATATTGTATTTCTTTCTCAATTCTGTATAGGTCATGCCAGCCTCTTTCATTTTTTGTATCTCTAAAACCAGTTCATCTGAATACACTTTTAATTTATTGGATGCAGCCAAAGAAATTTTCTTTCTTTTTGACTCTGGTTTATCCATAGCATTTTCTGATGGTGTTCCAATCGCAAGGTTTTTGAATGAATTGTCAAAAGAATTACCATTTAAATGCCTTACTTCTATGTTATCATTAAATATCAAATCGCCAAACTTTTGATAGGCCTGCAAACGATGTATATATACTTTGATAACTTTTGTTTTAGACACTCTTATACCAAAATACAAATACGGATCTTTGCCGCGAGTCCCGACCTTATTACCTCGTGGTGAATATGCGTTACCTTGCTTATCTACAAAATAACCTTTTTCTTTAGCCAATATTTCATATCTACTATTCATATATTCAATTATTTGCTTTTCACCAAGTCAAAGTGACGAGCTGACCACTGCTCTACCCCGCGATGGTATCTATACAAAGATACCCCATTATGAAGACAATTTTGAATAACAATTCAACGCATACGAAACAATTTGCTAATTGTTTGGTAATAAATCAGGGTCGTGTTTATTGATGATGCTTTCAACAATTTCTTTTGCACATTCTATACCGGATTTATACCCTCTGGCATAGTCTGTCCTAGTAGACAAATAGCTTGTATCATTACCCAGCCACCCGATTATTTCTTGCAGGATTTCTTTCTCTTTCATAACCATCTTAAATTAGAATAATACACACCATTCAATTTCGTATAATCGCCATACAGCTTTACTTTTCCTTTGTACATCATTGCAAACCTAGAACTGCCAGCAGCAGCCATCATCATGGATTCTGTCACTTTCGATTCATATCCGTATTTCATTACAAGGGGATAAACTTGACTTCTGAAGAATATTTCGCTGTCTGTCATATCATTTACCGACTGAATAGGCAAAACGCCATTATGGGCAAAATAAACGCCATTCTCGACAAACGGGTGGCAGTTCCTTCTACACTTAGAACCATGTGTTGCCCACCTCATGTGAATGATGCATTCTTCTTCAATTTCAACCTTTGAAAGATGAGTTAAAAACTTCTGATAGTCCATCGTCTTATATCTATGCTTTGAAGAAACGAAGCCATAACCATGATGATTGATTCTCTGAACTTTATTTAAGGTATCCAGAGTTGGCATCTGAACACCTTTTGGCTTATAAATAATACAGCACATATTCTTTGATTTTAATCGTGCGAGGCTCATGCAAGAACCTCAGCACGTGATTTAAAGAATGACTTTTCTCTCATTGTCAAGAAAGGTATCTCGTCAATTGAATTAACCTCTGAACTCAGTACGTTCTTTTTAGACCATGCTACCAGTTTAGCGCAGAAGTTCACCCAGTTAGAAATCTTTTCGAAATCAGTAGAACCTTGATGTTGCCTAAATTCTATTGTCTGATGTCGAGCGTAAGAACAAGCATTCACTTTATAGTATCTATTACCATTCATGACGCTAAAAACATCATGCTTTGTCATACATACATCAAAGTTCTTGCCTTGAAGGGTTCTACACCACTGGCTGTTGTTGGCTCGTCTTGATCGTGCCATGAAGGTATCAATCACTCTCTCTAACTTCTGATAGTTTTCGAATACATTAATGTAGGCTTCATCAGAAAGATTTGCAGCCCCGATATGTACATGCAAACCTGTAGATATATTTACCTGTGCATTTGCTTCATTTAAAGCTTTGCAACAGGTTTCTAGGCTTTTCATACCCGCTTTACCGGTAAGAACCGGTGAAACACATTCGATAGGGTTTTCACCTCTGATAGAAGAGTCAGAAACAAACTTGTAATAGTGGTTGTTGTCAACGTGATTATAACCCTCATATTGAAAAGGCATTTCGTTTCTTGTTGCACATTCTCTCATCATGTTTGCAGCTACCAAGCATTCAATCTCGACCCCAAAAGTAAACTTGTGTGTCTCTCTGACAGGTTTAGGCAGTTCAGCCATAAGAAGTTCAACTTCATACTTTCTCAAACCTAATTTCACGAAAGCAGCTTTCTTTGCAGCCTTAGAACCTTTCATGCTCTTAATCTCTTCTACTTGTTCTTTTAATGTCTTCATAATCGTGCATTTTAGAATTGATAATCGTGTGTATTTGCAGGGCTTTCGCCCTGCTGTTATTTACTTGTGATAATCTCTGAAATCAAGTTCTACAATCTTGTGATACTTGTTTATGTCATACAGGCCAGTAGCACAGCCCATAGCCGATGCAAGTCTTACAACTTCTTCTAAAGCAACCATCACTTCTGAACTTGCGTTTATAGCTTCTTTTTTAGATGTCTCATACTCTCGTGTATTAGATGTTGTCACTTGAACCTTTTCAGCTTCTTGCACTCTTTTAAGAGCTTCATTGATAACTCTGATCTGTTCTTTGATCTCTTTGATGTAATCACTGCTAATAGTCTTCATAATCGTATGTATTTAAATTGTTATTACTTCTTGTTTGATGATGCAAAGTTAAAGTAAACTTTATTACTTACAATACTTTTGATTAAGTTTTATTTATCGATTAACATCATTTAATAAATCAGACTTTATCAAATGGACTTTTATTGATAAAGTTTACATATATTTGCGGAGCAATCACATTAAAGAGAACTTTATGAACTTACAACTGAAAGAAATCATGTCAGCAAGAAACGTAACATCCGCTTTACTTGCTGAAAAGGTCGGCATATCAAAGGTGGCCGTCAGCAACATCGTAACCGGCAAATCATTCCCGTCACTTGACACGTTAATGAAGATGGCTGACGTTTTGAACGTAACCATATCGGAACTGATCGGAGAAACAGAGTTTACTGGAGCAGGATATATTGTATGCCCTCACTGTGGGAAGAAAATAAAAATTGAGAAAGGAGAATAAACTATGACACTATTTTCTGAAAGATATGGTTACACCAAGCCATCAGATGTTATTATTAGGGAAAGAATCACACCGGAGATACAGAATGCAATATTTAATTGTATTATTAAACTGGAAAAATCTCTTACATTTAACGAGTTAGGATATATCAAAAATTATTTCACAATCATTGAAAGAGACATATGTGAATATCATTTAAATCAAAAAATTATAGATTATAAACCTGGATATATTATTGACTTGATTGATGACTCATCTATCGAATGGTATAAAAAACTAGACTTATTGGAGTTAATTATTAAAACATTGGTGAAATATTGTAATATGCCTCCAATCTCAGAGAAAATCATAAAAGATTACATAGAAAATATAAATTTTGAATTTGAAAGATTAAAATTTAGTTATCGTGTAATAAACAATCAAATTGTAGAAATAACCTCTGAGGAAGAAATCAAATCAATTGAAACTGCATTAACGACAGGTGATGGCAACATCAGAGAACATTTAAACAGAGCATTGGAATTGTATTCTAAAAGACCAGTGGCTGATTATAGAAATTCCATAAAGGAATCCATATCTGCAGTCGAAGTCTTTTGTCGTGAAAAAACGGGAGAGGATACTCTAGGTAAGGCTTTGAATAAATTAGAGTCAAATGGTATTGTAATTCACAAACTATTAAAAAGTGCATTTGATAAATTATACGCTTATACTAATCAACCAGACACTGGTGCTAGACATGCACTAATGGATAATGATGGTGCTTATGTACCACAAGCTGAAGAAGCATTATTCATGCTTGTGTCTTGTAGTGCTTTTATCAATTACCTTAATAAGAAAATCAAATAGTATATAATATATGAAAAACAAAACTTTTACCAAAGATTTTTGGATATACTTAGTGGGCTTTCTAATAATCATTGGTGGAATCTGTTATCTACCTACATATTTTACAGAGTCTGAACGTTATCATTTCTATAAAGAAACTGGTACCATTGGTGATACTATTGGGGGAACAATGGGGCCATTTGTTGCTATAGCTGCCGCGATACTTACTTTTCTCGCTTTCTGGGTACAGTTCAAAGCAAATGAACAGCAAAGGAAAGATATTGCATTAGAACGATTTGAAAGTAACTTATTTCAATTAATACAGATTCAAGAAGAAATTACTAACAATTTATCATTTACTCCAACAGATGGTGCTGATAGACTATATGGTAGTGTCTTTCATGGAAGACAAGTATTTCAAATATTGTATAGAGAGAAAACATTTCCATATTGGGGCATCGAAAATGGAATTAGAGAAAAAGGAATAATATCTTATGAAGAAGACAAGGATGTTAATGTACTAGATCATTATTTTCGACATCTTTATCGGGTTTTTAAATTTATTGACGAGGCTCCAATTTTTGTAAACGATAAAAATAAAAAATATGAATATGCATGCATTATGAGAGCTAGTCTATCACAATATGAACTTATTATGCTATTTTATAATTGCCTGTCAAGTAATGGAAGAGAAAAGTTTAAACCTCTAATTGAGAAATATGCAATTTTCAATAATCTACGAGTAGAATTATTAGCTACAGATAGAGAAAAAGAATTATATGTTTCAAAATTTCAAGATGATTATGCTTTCTATAAAGATGAAAATAGAGATATGAGTAATGAATATAAAAAGGGAGCATTTGTATTTAATGAAAATGAATAATAATTATGGAAGGAGAAATCACTAAAACATTAATTGAATCACAATATCCACTTTGGGAAATTATTCTTTTGTTCATTTTGATACAGCTAATTATCGTCCTATGTTCTGAATGGATAAAGAAATTAATAGAGAAACAAGCAATAAGTGGAATTACAAATAAAATAAAGGAAATCGAAACAAAATTCACCAATCAGACAGAAGCTCTAAAAAGTCAATTATCTCTACTTACTAATGTAAAATCTGAGATATATTCTACTGAAAGGAATGCAATAATAAATGCCAACGAAAAATTATACCAATGGCTTTCTCATATCATGAGGCTTCCAGCCTTACATGACAATGATGATATTGATAGATATATCAAGAAAATGGATGATTTATACCAAGAAAAACAATCCAGTGAAGCGTTATTAGAATTGTTTATAGACGATAAATCAATTATTGACAACATTCATAAAATATCTGGGGATATTTATAACCTCCATATTGAAAAACAAATAATTTTATATAAGTTGCAAAAGCAAAATACAAATCCTGAAATGGACGTCCATAAGTTAAATGAACTTGAAAATGAAACAAAAAGCAGACTTATAGAGCTAACAGATAAATATGGAATTATATCACCACATATACACAAGTTAAGATTGGATTTCAAGAACTACATTTATTCAAAATGTTTAAACATAAAGTCGGAAACATAACGCTCCAGCTTTCATCCTTTCAATTGAAAATAAAACATAATAAATGATGAACAACAACTTACTTGAAAAGGCGCTTGTTATTGCAACCAAAGCGCATGAAGGACAGAAGGACAAGGCTGGAAGTCCTTACATTTTTCATCCGATACGAGTGTCAAATCGATGCCTCACAGATGAAGAGAAAATTGTGGCACTGCTCCACGACATCATCGAAGATACCAACCTCTCCGCGTCCGATTTGCTTGCAGCAGGGTTCCCTCGCATGATCGTGGAAGCTGTATTGTCTGTTACTCGAAATAAAGGTGAAAGCTATGAGGATTTTATTATACGTTCCAAACAGAACCCAATAGGCCGCCAGGTCAAGATACACGACCTGGAAGACAATATGGATATTACAAGGATTCGTCAACTGACCGAAAAGGACTTGGAACGGTTGAATAAATACCTCAGGGCGTATCGGGCTTTGATTGAATAAAATACCCCGAACCTTCCGGAACGGGGTCACTTGATTAGTCCTTTGACCTTCAATATTTCTACAATCTGGTTGTAAAGGTACTCTATATCCTGCCGGAAATCCTTATACTGTTGGTAGATAAAGGAAACATCAGCGATATTGTTCGATATTACACATGGGGAGACATCCGGGAACACGCCGGCAATCTCCGCCCTAATCCCATTCGGCAGCCGACCACCGGCCAGCACGCTGGGGGCGAACAAGAACAGCACGATGAAGAGGAACTTCTTTCGCTGGGTGACGCTCTCAGGATTGGGCGGACATGCCATCCCGGCCAACAGTTCCTTGAACCAGCCATAAATCTCCGGAATAAGTGACAAATCGGTCAAAATAGGCGATGCTAACTCCTGTTCACGTTCTGATAATCTTGATTTCTGCTCACGTATTGATCTCAACTCCACGATTGATGAAAATTCTTTTATCATAGCACGATTGTTTTTAAATGAATTTGTATATTTGCATCATAATCGTGTGTGGGAGTTGGCTTCTAATCGTGTGGGCTGGCTCCCTTTTTTAAATCTATACTGATATGACACTACATGAAGCTATAATTTTAATAATATCATCAGCAAAAAGGCCGTTAACAAGTTCTGAGATTGCGAATGAAGTTAATCGAAAACGTTTATACATCAAGAGGGATGGTTCTTTTGTTGAACCATCGCAAATTATGGCCAGAATAAATAAATATCCTCACCTTTTTCAGAAGGACTACTCAACTAGACCATGTTTAATTTCTTTACCACAATGAATATTAATCTATTTGAGTATGAAAAATAAAAATTGTGATTCTTTATTTCGAGAATACCCTGATATGCCTTCTGATTTTGAAAAAATGATGTATGAGAAGGATAATCGAGAATTTATGCGCGAACAATATCAAATGCTTCAACTCCAACGAAGAGAGTATAAGAAAAATACATGGCTTCTTATTGTTAGTATCATAATAGCTTTAGCATCGCTTATTGTATCAATTATTACACTCTACCAATAAAAATACCCGATAACCGCCACAAAGCACTGACAAAGGCTGTCAGTAAGTTATCGACAATTAAACTAAAAGTCATTACATCTACTATTTTATTTCGTCCTTTTCATGGAACTTTGAAAAAAATATACTAAAATCATGGAACTTATACCAATAGAACACGAACTTAATGTTTTCAAAGAGCATCTTGATATTAACGAACGTACTATCTTCTCTGCTAAATTTGGGGATGGAAAAACATTCTTTTTAAATGAATTCAAAAAGAAATTTAGCAATGATTATGAATTCATTACCATATATCCAATAAACTATCAAATAGCTGATAATAAAGAGGTTTTTGAGTATATAAAAAGGGATATTCTTATCCAGATGGTTGCTAGAAATATGATAGAACCATCTTATGAGATTCCTGAACATTTAATGTTCCAATTCTTTATTATGCAGAAATCCTATTCCTTTTTAGGAAGTTTATTACAAATATTACCAAACTTAGGAGTACCAGAAGAAACAGCCTCTCTCTTTCTTGCTGGATACAATACCTTAAATTGGTCTCAAAAGTTAACCGAAAAATATATAAAATACAAAGATGCGATTCAAAGTCAGGATGAGATTCAAATTATAGAAACTTTTTTAGAATCCTTTTCTAAGAAATCTGGTAGCCCTTATGAAATCGATTTAATAACTCAAATTATAATTGACAATATTCAATGGTTCCGTAACACTAATAATAATAAAAAAGTTGTTTTAATCATCGAAGATTTGGATCGTATGGATCCTGCTCACCTTTTTAGAATTTTGAATATTTTTTCTGCACATATAGACCGAGTATATCAATATAAAAATAACAATACACATAAAGATGAAAGCACTACATATCCTGAATTATTGCACAATAAATTCGGATTTGACAATATCATTACAGTTTTTGACTACAATACAACTGAACACATTTTTCACCACTTCTACGGCAAAGATGCAAATTACGGTGGTTACATCAATAAATTCACAAGTCATCAGCCATTTTATTATTCGATAGATAAAGTAGCACGTGAATATCTATACAATGTCATACTCGAGAAATGTTGTGTACAAAAAGATTCTTTTATAAATATGTCAACGAATATAAAAAATAAATTAGAGTCATTATCTGTAAGAGATGTAAACACAATTTTAAACGGAATTGATTTATATATTCAAGAAGGTGCATATAAAGGAAGACATTTTTCGGATTTTAATACAAAATCTCCATTGACGTATATGATTTCAATATTAAAACTATTAGGAATAACCGAAGATGAAATTAAAAATTGTATTTTACAATTACCAATTCTTGATTTACTAAATTGTATTAATGTTTTTTTATACACTAGTGTAATGGGGAGTTTTAGCTTTAGAGAAAACCTATTCTACATAAATAGGGGTAGCGCATCCGAGCATGAGATTGTAAAAAAAATTCAGATAGGGGAACTAAGTGCAGATTATACCACCGAAAGTCTAAATGACAATCAAATTAAAAATTGTATTAATAAAGCATTTAATTATATTACTAAGTAGCCATAAACAGGCTGTCAAATTCTCCTATTTTGAGAGACAGCCTATATTCATATAATCCTTTCGACCTACCCCAGCAGCCACCACATGACTGCCAGGAACAGGTAATACAATTTCGTTTTACTCATTCAAAATTTAATTCAAGTTGTTGTCCATCGGGTTCTTTATATCTGCGATTCGCCTGCATAAAGGCTTTTCGTAGAGCTTCTGCAATCTTATCACGCATGGCCTTAGATACATGATTCTTGTCGGCCTCACTATTCATTTGAAGTATCTTGTTAAGACTACCGTTTATTGGCTTTTCGTCAAAGAACAGGCTATATTCGGTAAATATCCGACTGCAATCTTTTGCGGCCTTTTCTTCTTCCGCATCTTGGTATCGTTCTATTACCGTTTCCTGAGCTGCTCTCAAAATCTTTTGTCCACGGTCGCTCCTGCAGCCATGCCATTCATTCTCGAACATGACAGATATCGCACGTTTCTTGCGAATCTTACCTATCCTTGCCCACCCATAATATACTTTCAGTTTACCCATCGTCATATCGTTGTTACACAATCAAAATCACTTCCATACATGATATACGCTCCACGCTTCCGAAGTTCAGCTACCAGCTGATCATTGGTATATCTGGCCAGCCGTCCATGAAGCCTGTCCTGCTTTCTCCTTTCTGATGTATGCCTGCTCTCACATAACCGGCACCTGCTGGTGTAATGAGTGCCGGATTTTGTTTCATAGGCGCGGAACCTGCTCTCAGGCAAATTCCGGCCACACTCTATGCATTCTTTCATGACGCGGCCCTCCTGATCAGCCCCATGTTACGGTTTACCAATTTGATAATATGATCATGGTAATCGCTGGTCTCGTTACAGACGGCCCTGCTCTGTACAATCTTGAAGGTCTTTAAAGAGACCTCTACCGTTTCAAGGCGTTTCCCATCCTTCTGTGCTGTGAGAATAAGGCAATCCTTACGCTTGTAATATTCATTTTGATAGACGCAATGGTGCATAGCCTTTCCTTCCTGATAAAACTGGGTAACACTTTCCAATGGACGGATCACAATATCCTCATCCTTGATTTCTATGCCCAGAAATGGCTGGATTCTCTGGATGAAAGAGAGGATATCCTGTTTCATTCTGGACATGCGTTCAATCCGTCTCTTCCGTTCCTCCTCGGCCCGAATCTTCGCTTCTATCCTTCTCTTTTTCTCAACCAGTTTGTCATGTTCTTTCTTCAGGTTCTTTGGGCATACATAGTGAGCATTATGTGTGTCAAGGTGGAAATAATCAAGCAAATGAAGGTAATCGTCATACATCGATCCGTCCTTAATGATATACCCGTTGCGGTTACAGATATTCACTGCCCACGGATGGGAAATTCCACCTCGATGCATATAGAAATCCAACATACTATATTGTTTTGTCTTCAGCAACATTTCCGCATACTTGCTTTCCCCAAGAATCGCACGTATCAGTCTGGCCGGAGTAACGCCATGGAACGAAGTACGAAGGCCGTTCCTGTGGAGTATAGGCAGCAGCTTTACTTTCGGATATACATAACCATCTATGTCATACGAATGTGAATAGTATATATTTCCGTCCTGTTTGATGCTCATATCTGTACCGTGAAGCCAACCTCTGTATCCCATATTCATAGCCTTGGCCATAACCGTTTCTTTTCTGTCTGCAGTTATCCACTGTTGGCATACCTCATCGATGAAATAATGTGTGTCACGTTCTTTCCTTGCATACTTGGCTGTGTAGAAGTGACGGAGCACCTGAAAATCTCCTGATGTAGTAACGACTGTCAGATAGCTTATTGAATTGTCCTTTGTCTTACGGCTAACCTTCACTTCCAACTTTTCTCCGCAGTAAGGACACTGTATGTACCCTTCCTTCTGACCAGTTACATCAACCCACATCTTTCCACATTCACTGCACCACATTTCATCCTTACAGCGGTAAGCATTATGTGGAAAACAATGCTTCTTTCCCCATCTTATCTGGGTTTCTGTTATTGCTGGCAGCTTACTGCTGAGTTCAACCACCAGCTTTTCACGTTTTGTTCTCGGTTTCATAATTCCCCAAATAATGAAAGTTGCAGACTATTATCCTCCCCTCTCCTGCGTTTCTGGACCGGCTTAGGCTGCGGTTTCGGTTGCTCTACCGAAGCAGGCTCCGGTGTTGCCACTTCTACACGGCTCTCTACTCCATCAACCTTGATTTCATCTTCATCGTAATAGTGGACAGCCCAACCGTAGACTGTCGCATCATCGATACCAACCGAGTTGGAACCTTTAGCCAATTTCCGTGCCTGGGAGTAAATGTAATTACAACATTCCTTGATACTTTTGTTCGCTTTCTTGTAAGTTTCGGCAAAGAGCGAATCAGTCTTTGCGCGGTTTTCCAGATACGTCTGGATTGTTGTTTCAAAAGTTGAACTTGACATAACAATATTATTTTAATTCCATCTTAGAGGTCGTTTATTAATTTTTTCCAGAAATGCAGTTATTTTCTTTTCTGCGTTTTCACCATCCTTAATGAAAATCATAGTATGTGTCTTATCACCGGGGATAGCTACATATCTGCCTGTTTTCTCCAGTTCTTTTTGCTGGGATATTTTCAATTCTGTTCCGTGAGGATTCTTATCCAACTCCATTTTACGTGGTATCATTGGGTCCTGCGATTCTTTCATATCTACACCTCCTAGTCTTTATTCATTATTCTATCAATTCTTTTCCTCTCAAGCCATTTAGCACCCTTCTGAAACCCTTCTTTAAAAGACTTATCACAAGCCCGACAGATAAGTGTTTCAGGATTATAGGTCAAAGGGCATTTTTGGCACATCTGGCTAAGTCCGTTCGCCTTGCCTGCCGCAGCCTTGCAACCTCCCATGAGGGATTTCGGTTTCGGCCTTTCCTTCAAATCGGCCCAAATGCGTATCATATTGTCGAAATTTTCAAGGTCGCTAAACATATCATTACCAGTGTTAGTTTTCTTGATTATCTCTGCAAATTCCTTGAAGTAGACATTGGCTGCCTTGTAATACTCCCTCTGCATATACACTATCTTGTCAGTCATCAGCCCGGCTTTCTTAAAATTGTCCTCTGCTTCAGATAACAGATCGTTAGCCTCGCAGGAAAGAAGTTGAATCATGCTTATTATGCGTTCCAGCCTCGGAAGTATTCCTGCTTCTTTTGCCTTCTGTATGAGTTCCTCTGTTTCGGCTTCTTCTATATCCTTAACTAGTTGCTCAATCTCGACGTGGATAGCCTTAGCCTCCGGGCTGTTGCCCTTCTTCCTCACTTCCTTGTAGGACTTCTTCAGTATATCCAGCTTTCTCAATAGCATTTCTTTTTGCATATTCCACAGATTTATCAGATTGTTCTATTTTTCTTATGATTAGATACTTTGGTTCACCTTTGCGAAGATTGTTAAGGGTTTCTTCGTTTACTTCTGCCTCGGTTAACCCATTGACTGTTGTATATTGGGGTATTTTGTATTTATCACGCAGTTTCCGGATTAACTCCCAATCCCGCGTTACCCAATAGATTGTGATTTTCATTTTCGTAGGCTTTCACCGCTGAACAATACGGTTCTGGTTATAGCTCTCAAACGGTCGATGGTTCTCTCACCGTACTTTTCTCTCAACTCATCAATCGACAGGTTAGTAGTCAGGATAAGAAGTTTCCCTTTCTTCTCAGCCTCGTCTGCCAACTCTGCAAAAGCAAGCCTTCTTTCGCCGTATTTCACACTTAAATTCTCCGTTCCTATATCGTCGACGTAGATGATATGCTTCTGCTTCACAGCGTCCAGATCAGCGTTCATCTGCTGTGCATCGTAGCAGCTTACCACCTTCCGGCAATAATGATTCAGGATCAGAGGAACAATCCTTCCGCAAATAAGGGTCTTTCCTCTTCCGCAATTGCCGAAGCACAACAGCCCACGACCTCCATTGCCGGCCAGCCAGCTTGCAACCTCTTCATACTCCGGAAGCCATCTGGCATTCTCCCCCGTGAAGTATTTAATACCAGCCCTTAAAACATTCTTTGCATCCGGAATAGAAATTTCTACCGTATTCGGTACAGGTGAAAACCCCGTATCCTTCAGCCTTTCGATTGTTTGTCTGAAATCTATCTGTTCCATGTTACCATCCTTTGTCTTTGTATTTTACAGTAGAATTATCTTTCAGGACTACGCCTATATCTGTTTTGGAATAAGCCTTTTTCTTGGCTTGGGAAACTATCTCGTTAAACTTGGAATTGATGTTCGTCACACTGAAATTCTCAAATATCCATCCCTCTTTTATGGACGATAGCAGATACTGAAGAGCATATAGAATTGAATCCTCAGCTATGTCCATCTGCTTTTGCTCCCGCTGGAACTTCAGCTTCTGAAGTAACTGGGACATTGCCCCTGCATCTTTGGCCGTCCAGTAATAATCACTTCCAAACAACTGTCTATAATGGGTTTCAAAAAGAGAACGGGCTTTTATGTTAAGTCCCTCCCCCTTGGGGGGTGTGGGGGGAATAATATTATTAATAATTTCTTTATCTTTCTTTTTCTTATTGCCCCTACCTTGCCCCAAATCTTCAATCTTATCAGCTATTTTTTGTGACATTGCCCTTAGCTCTGCCCTTAGTTCGTCCACAGACACCTTTAAGTCATTGATCTCTTTATCATTATCTATGCCCTTACCATTGTCCTTTGGCTTGTCCTTGATAGGATTGTAGTCATCATAATTGCATAAGGTTATGACAGTCATACCCTGTTGGTTGCAAGTTGTAATCATCCCCTTCTTCTTCAATTTGGAAAGAAAATATCTGACTTTCTTTTCAGACCATTTCCAACGCTTCATCAAAAACGATATGGATGCCGGATATTGACCTCTTGTATAAGAGATTTCTCGACCTCCGATGAGTTCGCTATACGCCTCGTCGGTTGCATCAAATCGTGCTGACTGAATCAAGTCAAGCCACGCTTCGCATTCCGAAAACTCACGGGCTACTTTCCACATTTCATTCGAGAAAAACCTGCGGCTTAGTCTCAAAAATCCTTCTTCCATAGTTTTAGAATCTTACGTTAGTCAACTGCCTGTTATTAGAGTACACTGCCCATTTACCATTTCCACTATCAACAAGGCGAAGATCCTTCACTTCTCCAAATCGTTTTTTGTTTCCACAAAGGTCAACGATCCATCCGGCCTCTTTACTCGGGTGCGGACGGATAGCACGGCCGACTATTTGATACCACAGTGCCAAAGACATCGTAGGACGTGCCATGACAATCGTATCCAGTTCTGGGTAGTCAAATCCGGTAGTAAGTACGCCGACATTGGCCACGACCGGAATTTCTCCGGCCTTGAATGCCTCAAGAATACTCTCGCGCTCTTTCTTTGGGGTTTCTCCTGAAACGATGGCCGCTCCGGGAATAGACCAGGTAAGGCGTTCAGCTTCTTTCAAAAACCTCGTGAAGACCAATATACCTTTTCGTTTTATCCCGCTTTTAGGGTTCATTAGTCTTTGCACAATGCTGACCAGAAACCCGTAAAAATCGATACGCTCATACTCCTTTACGACAGACTTGTCTGTGTAGTCGGCTCCGGTCGTGTTCACCTTCAGATTAAGTTCATTCCATCCTAAAGGGTTCATTTCATAATAATTCAGTTTTGACAGATAACCCATATCCAAAAGGGTGGAAATTTGAACCTGATAAATGACCTCAGAGAATACACAAGGCCGGGTCCGGGTGATAAACTTCAACATACTGCCAAAATCCCTGCTTGATGAAAGACGGTAAGGTGTAGCCGTCAATCCAAGCACCTTGCACTTCAGCATAGAAAGAAATGATTTATACATTCCTTCTTTCGGGTTAACCAGATGGCATTCATCTATAATTATATTCTTGAAATGCTGAAAAAGCTCAGGATGATTGACAACACTACCAATCGTAGCGAATGTTATTCTTGAAATCTCTTTCCGCCCAAATGATGCGGAATATATGGAACAGTCCAGAATACCATACGAACAGAGCTTCAGATAGTTCTGTTCGAGTATTTCCTTGCTAGGTTGAAATACCAGCGTATGCCCTTCAAGGCGGCTAGCAATATCGGCTATTACCAGACTCTTCCCTGCCCCAGTCGGCAGCACCATGATGGCATTGTTCTTCTTGGCTTTGTTGGCAAAGAAATTTACCGCTGCATCACTAGCCTTTTGTTGATAATCACGTAGCTTGTACATATTTCTCGTTGTCTTTTACGATAAACGGTTCGTCCTCACTCAAACGGTTTAAAAAAGAAAGCACAATGTATGCTTGTTCCTTATTCATCCCAACGGGAGAAAATGATCCATCCTCGTTTTTTACCATCATTACGAATGTTCCGGGCTTTAATTCATTCATAGTCCTTTCTCCTTACCCAACTTATCTCCCAAAGCCTTATAATACTTTGTGAGTTCCATTAACTCTAAATCACTCCATTTCTTTGTTTGTCCGGCCTTCCATGCCAGCTTATCGAAACGTTGCTGACCGATTTTGACCTTCAAGTTCTTTTCATATTGTATCAGATGGTCAGCACTGAATCGGTTGCACGCCCGGCATTCTGCGTGGGCGTTGTCCTCGTCAAAGCGTGTGGCCATGTGGCGGCGCGAATGGAAGTGTCCGCAATCGGCCTGTGCGTATGGCTTTATCTGGCCGCATGAGATACAACGGAAATACCCGTTTGGCATACAATCACGAAGCCGGATATAGCGGCTGAAAACTTTGTCGAGTT
>OGXA01001937.1_pt1 | contig 15958 bp, 11 predicted proteins | sample 1576171 | NCBI WGS metagenome assembly OGXA01 (sample SAMEA3541587, study PRJEB24748) | human gut metagenome | biome: human gut; feature: human-associated habitat; material: faeces | place: China | collected 2012 | reverse complement strand
TTTCGGGCATAGAAAAAGTCCACCGTAATTCTATCAAAATTACGGTGGACTTATGGTGGAGCGTCCGCAACCAACGATGAACACCCTTCGCAGTTGGTCAGGTCACCCTCAAGCCCCTCCTCGATCTCGTCCAGCAGGATGTCATCAATTGTGATTGGTGTGTCGCTGCCGTTCAAAATCAAGGTGAACCGATCATCATACAAATATACCGCCCGGAGGAAGATATTGATGATTCCACGCTTGATGTTCTCGTCATTCTTGTCTCCTTGCCTGAGCGAGTAGAGATAAGCTCTAACCTGGGGTGCTGTCAAAGTCACCTGCTTCGCCATCTCGACAGCCAACTGTGCTTGCAGTTCCTCTTTTTCGTGCTGGCGTTTTTCAATGCGCTCAGTGATCATGTCGGCGGCCTGTCCCCGCTCCAATGCCTTCCAGAGATTTTCAATGGCGGTGTCTGCTTCCTGGATGGCAGCTCTGATTCGTTTGATGGATGCTGTGTCCCGGTTGGATTCACAGACCTCGGATACCGAGGCCGCAATCCGTTCAATGTTGCTGTCTGTCAGCAACTTGCGGCACTCCAGCACAACACGATCCTCGATTTTCTCTTTACTGATGACCTTCTTTTTGCATTTGCGCCGTTTGAAATTATTGCAGGCATAGTAGTGATAGGTCTTGCCGGATTTTCCTGTACCACCGTAACCGGTCATCATCTCCCGGCAGTAGCCACAGAACAGCTTTGTGGTGAGCAGATACTCTTCCCGCCCTCTGGCTCGGGCAGGTGCTTTTTTGTTGCGATCAAGGATATAGTGGACACGCTCAAACAGCTCATCTTCGATGATACGAGGCATACCGCCCGGCGTTTCCTGTCCTTTGTAGAGGTAATACCCGATGTAACGCCGGTTGTTCAAAATGCGATGGACGCTGTTTTTATTAAAGGGTTTGCCAAGAGAAGTCGTGAGCTTTCTGCGGTTCAAATCACGGATAATGTCTGCAACTGTTTCTCCACTGGCATACCGTTCAAAAATCTCCCGAACGATCTTTGCTTCTTCCTCATCCACATAGTACCGACGTTCAGAATCCACCTTATAGCCCAGACCAGGATTGCTGCCATTGGCCAAACACTTTTGCGCATTGATCTCCATGCCCCGGCGAATCTTTTGGGAAAGCTCCGCTGAGTAGTATTCAGCCATACTTTCCAGAACACCTTCCACCAGAATACCGCTGGCATCATCGCTGATATTTTCCCGTGCGGAGATCACTCGCACACCATTCTTTTTCAGCTTAGCCTTGTTGATGGCACTGTCATAGCGGTTGCGGGCAAAGCGGTCAAGCTGGTAAACGAGAACACCCCCAAAGGTATGCTTGTCACTGTCGGCAATCATCCGCTGGAACTCGGCACGGCTATCGGTGGTTCCGCTTTGCGCACGGTCAATGTACTCTCCAACAACAAGATAGCCGTTGTTTTTAGCATGCTCATAACAGGTATGGAGCTGTCCCTCAATGGATTGCTCAGTCTGGCTATGGCTGGAGTAGCGGGCGTAGATAACAACATTCATTGTTTCGCCTCCCCAAGCATCTGCAGCAGTGTTTCCTTGAGGCGTGCATTCATAGGAGAATCGGGGTCAAAGCACATCTCCACAAACTTCTGCATCTGAGGGTCGTTCTGCTGGATTTTAGGCTTGTACTCATACAGCTTTCCCTGAGGATTGTCTGTTCGTCCAAAGATATAGTCCATGGATACATCGAAGTAATCCGCATAGCGGGTAAGCGTTTCAAATGTCGGTGAAGCCTGATTGAGCTCATAGCGGTTCAGACTGGATTGTTTGACGCCGACGATCTCGGCCATTTTAACCTGGGACAGCTTAACACTTTCCCGCAAAGACCGCAATCTTTCTGCTACTTCTTTCAAGAGACACACCCCCTTGTCCGTTAACTTAATTTTATCAGATAACAGGATAATATTCAACCCTATATCAACATAATATCATGGCATCAGACCAGAAAGAAACGCAGGTCTATGCAATACTGTCCCGGAAGTCAAACATATAGGCGCAAGCAATGCGTGTGGATAGCCACACACAAGACTGGCAAGCAATGCGAGTGTTAATACACACTCACATTCCCTGCCGTCTGCTTGTTGGGGGCAGCGCCCCCAAGCCCCTTTTGAACGCAGAATTTTCATTCTGCGGTTGCGCGTTCTGTGAACGCTTTTTGTGCCCTTGCGCTCTGTCTGAGATCATGTGGGAACCATCAGTTACCAAGCGACTTTTTCTTTATTTTCTTCGTAAAACCGTCCCGGCAACTTACGCAAGTAGGCGTTCAATGCACCAATGGCTCTTTCCATGTGGACTTGAGAAATTAAGTCATATTCAACCGAGCAATAACCACACGCATCCAGCACTTTCTGTGCCTCTGCCATTTGCTCAGTATGCTCTTTCCGTATCTGTGCCGAGATGCTGTCCTGAGACAAGCGATACATATAATAGGTGAACATACTCTGCTTGATTTTCTCCATCACAATTTCAAACTCCATGCTGGTGAGAAAGTCGTTCAGCACAGCGGTATCTTTCGTAAAATACATCTGCGGTTCTTGCTCATTACTGGAGTTCTCCTTACACTGGATCAACTCTTTAATCGCTCCATCACACAAGCCCAGCTGCTCAGAAATGTCATGGTATTCCCGCTTGCGGGAGTCGGACAAGCCCAGCAGATACTCCACCGACACATCATAAAAATCTGCAAAGGCCACCAGATATTCAATGCTCATGCTCCGGGTACGGCCATACAGTGGGTGCAGTGGGTCGTTGATTTCATAATTCTTCAAGTTAGTGTGGCTGATGCTGACACCGCGCTCCGCAAGCTGTTTGGAAAGCTGTTCAAAGGACAGCTTTTTTTCTTTGCGCAAATCTTCCAGACGCTCTTTGGTCAGCGCCATCCTGCTTTCGTCATATAGCATGAGAAAATCCCTCCACCAAGGTTAAACTACAATTTACATATATCAAATATTAGAAACTAAAATAATTTCTGGTTGATATACCGTTTGCAGTCAGTATCTGCGGTATAATTCAATTAGAGTTTACGGTACAAGGCCATTATAAACTAAAAGACCTAGAAAAGCAATTCAAAGATAAAACGGAGGGAGGTCATGGAGGAAAGATTGTCCCAACCACCGATGTAACCGTGAGAGGAGGTGCAGCTTGTATCTATCACCCCGACAAAGAAGAAAGGTTAACGCGCTGATCCGAACCAGCTGCTGCAATTATGACCATGGCAACTGCATCGCGCTGGATGACGGCGAGCCTTGCGTGTGCGTCCAGAGCATCTCCTACACACTCTGCTGCACCTGGTTCCGGGATTGGGTGCTGCCGGGAACCCCAATTCTATATTCGGAAATCATGGAGGTGAAGGGAGTAAAGCGGTGTGTGGAATGCGGCGCTCTATTTCAGGCCAAGTCCAATCGAGCCAAATATTGCGCAGGATGCGCCTGTCAGGTTCACCGCCGACAGAAAACAGCAAGTGACAGGAAACGGAGGTCGAGAGACGACAAATAGAGTGCTCCCATGCGGATATATACCCCATTTGAAAACTGGCAACTATGGAGGTGAATACACGGTATCCTTGACCCCTCAAAATCAGGTTCTAATTGTCCGCAAGGAGGTAAATGCACCATGCCAACAAAACCCTTTTACATTCGCCAGAAGCCACCGTCCCAGAGCTTTATCCAGCTGCCCAGCTTTCTGTTCGAGGCTCCAAGTTTTTGCTCTCTCTCCAACGAAGCGAAAATTTTGTATGCGATGATCCTGCGCCGGACGGAGCTATCCCGGAAAAGCGGGTGGGCAGATGATTATGGGAAAATTTATCTGTACTACCCCATCAATGAGGTGTGCGGACTGCTGCGCTGTGGCCGCCAGAAGGCGGTAGATACCCTGCGGGAGCTGCAATATGCCGATCTGCTGTCCATCAAAAAACAAGGATGTGGAAAACCCAACCGGATATACCCAAAACGCTACGAGGCGGTTTCACACACCGACTTTAAGGAATCCGGTTGAAGCACGCCAGAAGTACAGAAAGTAGGCCTTGTAAGTACGGAAACCAATCCTCTTGAAGTACGGAAATCGGACGGTAGATAAAAAGAAGAAGATAAAATTATTCAGGTAAATTCGATTCATTCCATTCCTATCCGAGATATTTTGTGCGGGATTTTCCGGTGAAAATCCCGGATGGGAAGGGATGGGAAAGGAGTTCTATGAGAAAGTCTGTAAATCCACGAATGGTTTGTCTCCCTGCTGAGCAGCAGGCTGGAGGTCTGTATCTGTGCATGGCTGGAAAGGAGTGTGGACAGAGCTGAGTTGAGCCAGGAAGGTCTTGCCGCGGGAGTAATTCACCATGGCCAGCCAGGAAAAGCACCAGGGGCAGTATGACATCGAGCTGCCACAGTCCATCGTTGATTCCTTCGCCCGATTCCTCGTACCCGAGATCCGAAAGCTATATGCCAGTGAAGAGGGGCAAAAGGAGTTGGAGGAATGGAAAAAGAAGTATTCTGATAAAAGTGAGGAGTGAAGTCAAATTCAAAGATAATACGCAAAGGGATGCCCTGTTTCAGGGCATCCCTTTGTTTGGTACAGTAATGAGGGAGGAATGGTTTGCTCCATGGGGGGTACGTCGTATTTCGCGACATACCAGTTGGAATCGAGGGTGCAGTATCCTTACGAAGTAAAGGGGTGCGAAATTTGAGCACCCCTTTTCACCCTTTTTGGGGAGAAATTATATCGCTGGATGGGGTGGTATATTGCCACCCCATCTTCCAAGATGAGTCCCTTTATGCTGGCACACCACACACATACATAGGGTGTCGTGATTTGCGACCCCCTTGCCCTAAAATGGGGCAAGGAGCACAAACTAGAAAAGTGTTCGATGAGGAGGCGTTTTGCCTACACGTCTATCTACTGGAGGGATACGCTCGAATAATCAAAACCTAGCGTCATGCCCCAAATTTATGAGATTGTTATTTTGGTATTTGAATACCAAAATCAAGATTTGATTGACATGGCTGGCAATGTGTGGTATAATGCACTCACCTTAGAGAAGAGGAAATTTGAGGAGGACAGGAACAATGAAGATGGATGCCCAAAGTGGGATCGTAACCTACCGGGATGTCATTAGAGGTTTGGTCAGCCCTGACGAGTATGCTGCGGCAGTCGTCCTCGTAGAAGAAGTCAAGGAATATTGCCAAAAAGTGAGCGACAATGTAGATAGCGACCAGCTCTATGTTGCTCTCCTTGAATTCGCTGATAAGCTAGGGATTAAGAATCCCTTTCATAATAAAGAGGATTTTCTGCTTGTATATAAAAAAAGCGAAGAACTGGAGTATGTGGAGTGGGAAGATGTGATAGTGCATATGGCTTCCACATCTAGGATGCCGCTGATCCCCAAAGTGTTATTGGATGTATATCAGGAGCGTTTCTCTATTGGACCGGAGACAATCCTTGTTGCTGAGGCAGAAAAGTTTGCCCCAAACTTGAAATCTATGGTTGATGAAAATATCAACTCGAAATTTGTTCTTACAACGCAAAACACAATATATGCACGGATCTTAGAAAATCTTTTTGACGGGAACGACCATGTAGAGATTTGCGTGACCAATATTTACAGCTATGAGTTTATCAGTCAGCGCTTTGATCTCATCCTGGCCTGTCCGGGCTTTGGTGGAAGGATGTTATCAGATGACCCGAACTTCATGTGCAGAGAGTTTGATATGGTAGCATTGGAGAATCTCTCGCTTCACCTGAATAGCGGTGGGCGGTTGGTGCTGGTGCTTCCAGGAAGAATTACCTTCGCCTCTGGTAGGGTCAGCGATTTGCGGCAGTTTATCCAAACGACTTATACCATCAAGGAAATCGGAGAGCTCCCCGAGGGGACGATCGAGTATTCTGGCATTAAGGTTTACTTGCTGGATATTGAGAACAATCGGCCACATGATGACAACGATATTGTGATTCGCAGATATTCTTCTGCTGAGAAGAAATCTCGCCGCGCATCTGTCACATCATTGGAAGTCACGGACGATACCTTTGTGATGTTGTCCGAACTGGAGGAACAAGGAGACTGGAACATCGACCAGATTTTTGCGCAGCAGGACACGGATTATCAAAATTACCAGCGGTCTGGCATTCGCAAGGATATCATTGGTAATGTTGCAGAAGTATTCCGGGGTAAGGCAGTGACGAAAAAAGATCCAGCTGGGGATATCGGTGTAGTCAACATCACTAATATCGGGGAGTACGAGATTGATTATTCTGGATTGGAGCATTTGCAGGAAGAGGAACGAAAAGTCTCCAATTATCTGCTACAGGAGGGTGATGTGGTTCTCCCGGCCAGAGGGACCGCCATTCGGACTGCTGTATTCCATAAGCAAGGATATCCGTGTATTGCTTCGTCCAATCTGATTGTCATTCGACCGAACCCCAAGATGCTGGATAGCGTCTATTTGAAAATTTTCTTGGATAGCCCTATTGGAAACAAGATGATTAGCAGTGCCCAGCAAGGCGCAGGAGTGATGAATATCAGCTATAAGGACCTGAGAATTTTAGAAGTTCCGATTCCTCCGATGGAAACGCAGCAAGCGGTAACGAAGGAGTATCTCGAAGAACTGCAAAACTATAGGGAGACCGTAGCTGCGGCTGAAAGGCGCTGGACAGAGGTTCTGACCAGACTACAGACGTTTTAAGGAGACAATATCATGTTAGGAGCAATTATTGGGGATTTGGTAGGTTCCCGCTTTGAATGGAACAATATCAAGACCAAAGAATTTGAGTTTCTCACCTATAAGTGCTTTGCCACCGATGACAGCATTATGACATTGGCGTTGGCAAAGGCGATTCTGGAGAGCAAGCCGGATTACAGCAATCTCTCCCAAAAAGCAGTGGAATCTATGCAGTCCATCGGCAGGCACTACCCGGACTGCGGATATGGCGGGTCGTTCGCTCGATGGATGTTTTCGGATGATCCACAGCCCTACAACAGCTTCGGAAACGGAGCCGCCATGCGGGTCAGTGCCGCCGGTTTTGCAGCTAGAAGCTTGGAAGAGGCCAAGCTTCTGGCCCGGAAGATCACCGAAGTGACCCATAACCATCCAGAGGGACTCAAAGGCGCTGAGGCTACCGTTGTTGCCATCTATCTGGCCCGCACCGGAAGCAGCATTCTGGAAATCCGGGATTATATGGAGCAAAACTACTATCCGCTGAACTTCACGCTGGATGGTATCCGGGCGACCTATGAATTTAACGAGACCTGCCAAGATACCGTCCCGCAGGCCCTGATGGCCTTTCTGGAGTCCACCGGCTTTGAGGATGCCATCCGCAACGCGATTTCCATCGGCGGAGACAGTGACACCTTAGCAGCCATCTGCGGCGGTATTGCGGAGGCCTACTATGGCATTCCGGCGGACATTCGCAAGCACGCACTGACCTTTTTGGATAAGCGCTTGCTCCAGATTTTGGTTGAGTTTGAAAACAAATATCCCCCCGTAATGGAGAAGCAGGTGCAGGATGTTCGGATTCCGATCCAGCGCGACGGAACCAGAATGGTGTCAGGAGAGGACCGTGCAACGCTCATGGAAGATGCAGTCCAGGCTGCGGAAGAGGATGTGCAGTCCGCCGAGGACCCCGCAGAAGAGACCACCAGTAAACAGCTGTTCAACCACTTGTTTGAAGCCTGCAACATCCTGCGCGGCCCCATCAACCAGGATGAGTATAAAAGCTATGTGACCCCCCTTCTCTTTTTCAAGAGAATTTCCGATGTTTATGACGAGGAATACGCAGATGCACTGGCGTTTTCCGGCGGCGACGTGGAATATGCAGAGGCCGAGGAAATGCACTCCTTTGTCATTCCCGATGGCTGTCATTGGGAAGACGTCCGCGAGGTAACCAAGGATGTCGGTAAGGCCATCGTAAATGCCATGACCGGGATTGAGAAAGCAAATCCTGATACCCTGTCCGGTGTATTCAGTAGCTTTGATGATGCCACTTGGACAGATAAGAACAAGCTGTCCGATGAGCGCCTCAAAAATCTGATTGAGCACATGTCCAGCATCCGGGTCGGCAACAAAGATTACTCCGCCGACATTATGGGCGATAGCTACGAATTCCTCATCAAAAAGTTTGCAGACCTTTCCAAGAAGAATGCTGGCGAGTTTTACACGCCCCGTACCATTGTGAAGCTGATGGTCAATCTGCTTGACCCGCAGCCCGGAGAGACGGTATATGACCCTGCCTGCGGCACCGGAGGTATGTTGATCGAAGCAATTCGCCACATGCACAACGACCGCCTTGCATATGGCAGAATCTACGGTCAGGAGAACAATCTGTCCACTTCGGCCATCGCCCGCATGAATTTGTATCTCCACGGCGCGAAAGATGTTCAAGTCAAGCAGGGAGACACCCTCCGCAATCCGCTGTTTCTGGAACGCGGCAGAATCAAAACTTTTGACTGTGTGCTTGCCAATCCTCCCTTCGGCATGGCCAAGTGGGGCTCTGCTCAGTTCGAGTCTGATCAATACGGGCGAAATCTGTGGGGCTGCCCCACAGACTCCAACGCAGACTTTGCCTGGCTTCAGCACATGGTCAAATCCATGGACCCGAAAAACGGTCGCTGTGCTGTGGTTCTGCCTCAAGGCGTACTCTTCCATTCTGGCAAAGAGGGCGAAATGCGCAAGCAGCTGGTGCTTTCGGACAAGTTGGAGGCTATCATCACTCTGGCCAGCGGTGTGTTTTACAGCACCGGTGTATCGGCCTGTATCCTCTACTTGAACAACAAGAAGAGCCACACCCACAAGGGGCGCATCTGCCTGATAGATGGCTCCGAAATTTACACCCCAAAACGGGCGCAAAACGAGCTCTCACTGAACAACATCCAGACGCTGTATGACCTGTATAACAACTACACGGATGTGATCGAGCGGTGTAAAATCGTTACGCTGAAAGATGTGGAAGATGGCGGTTTCGACCTGAGTGTAAAGCGTTATATTGAGCGGAAGAAGCAGGAAACCATTCCTCCCGCCGTGGTCCGTCAGAACTACTTTGCCGCGCTGGAGGCCGTCCGCGCCGCGGAGACCAAAATGCGAAAATTGCTGATTGAAGGAGGTTATGTCCATGAGTAAGCAGATTACCCAGGAGGAGCTGGAATCTTACCTGTGGGGGTCGGCCGTCCTTCTCCGCAACCACATCGACGCCGGTTCCTATAAACAGTACATCTTCCCTCTTCTGTTCTTCAAGCGTCTCAACGACGTGTATGAGGAAGAGACTGCAAAGGCAATCGGGGAAAACGGGCCCGAGGCAGACAGCTGGGAGGAAACTCACAGCTTTGTCCTCCCCAAAGATGCCCACTGGAACTCTGTGCGCAATGTCACACAGGACGTAGGCAAGGCAATCCAGGTTGCTTTCCGCGCCATTGAGAAAGCCAATCCGGATAAGCTCCACGGCATTTTTGGCGATGGTACCTGGACCAACAAGCGCCGGCTTCCCGATCGTCTGCTGAAAGACCTGCTGGAGCATTTCAGTTCCAAGACGCTTTCACTGGCAAACTGCCCGGAAGACGAACTGGGTCGAGGCTATGAATATCTCATCAAAAAGTTTGCTGACGACAGCGGCCACACCGCCCAGGAATTCTACACCAACCGGACAGTCGTGCACCTGATGGCAGAATTGCTGGAACCCCAGCCGGGAGAATCCATCTACGATCCCACCTGTGGCAGCGCCGGTATGCTGGTTTCTTCCATCGCTTATCTCAAGGAACAGCACAAGGAGTGGCGCAACGTCTCTCTTTACGGGCAGGAGTTCAATGCTCTGACCTGCTCCATTGGGCGCATGAACCTGTTCCTCCACGGCATTGAGGACTTCCACATTGTCAACGGTGACACCCTCGCAGCACCGGCCTTTGTGGAAGGCGGACAGCTGAAACAGTTTGATGTGGTGCTGGCAAATCCGCCCTATTCCATCAGCCAGTGGAACCGCAAAGCCTTTGAGGCGGACCAATACGGCAGAAAATTTCTTGGCGTTCCGCCCCAGGGCCGCGCCGACTATGCGTTCTTCCAGCACATTCTGAAAAGCATGAAAAATGACACCGGCCGGTGTGCCATCCTCTTCCCCCACGGGGTACTGTTCCGCAATGAAGAGAAAGACATGCGGGAAAAGCTGGTGCGCTCCGATTTGCTGGAGTGTGTCATCGGTCTGGGACCGAACCTTTTTTACAACTCCCCTATGGAAGCCTGTATCGTCATCTGCCGGACCAAAAAGCCGGACAGCCACAAGGGGCATGTGCTGTTCATCAACGCGATCAACGAAGTAACCCGGAAGAACGCTGAAAGTTTCCTGGAACAGTCCCACATCGAGACCATCGAGAAGGCCTACAGGGAATTTCAGACGGATGGTACCATTGCCAAGAAGGTGTCCATCCGGGAGATTGAGAAAAACAGCTTTTCTTTGAATATCACCCTATATATTCAAGCTCCCACAAACGCTGCGGAAGAAAGTGAGACTCCTAAAAGCATTCAGGAATGTTATGCAGAGTGGCGTGAGCATTCTTTGACCATGAACCGAAACTATGATGTTCTGAACGAATTGTTGAAGGGTGGTATGGAAAATGAGTAAATACAGGTTTGACCAAATTGCCATCAACAGTACGGCGAAAAAGAAGCCCACCGAGGAGGACAAATACCATTACATCGGTCTGGAACATATTGACTCTCAAAACCTGATTGTGTCCAGATGGGGTTCCGAAGTTGCCCCCAAAGGAGACAAACTCCTGATGAAAAAGGGCGATGTCCTTTTCGGAAAACGACGGGCCTATCAGAAAAAAGTCGCGATTGCCCCTTTTGATGGTATTTTCTCGGCACATGGCATGGTGTTGCGTCCGAATGAAGAAGTCGTTGACAAAGACTTTTTCCCCATGTTTATCAGTTCAGATTACTTCCTTGACGCCGCTATTGCAATTTCTGTGGGTTCACTTTCTCCTACCATCAACTGGAAAGACCTTGCCAGACTTGAATTTGATTTGCCTCCCATAGAAGAACAACGGAAGCTGGCCGAGGTGCTATGGTCCATCAATGACACCTTACAAGCGTACCAGAAACTCCTCACTGAAACAGAGGCTCTAATACAAGCGCAGTTTATCGAGATGTTTGGAGACCCGGATAAAAATTCTCTCCATTTACCAACAAAAACATTATCGGAAATAGGAGAGAATCTGGACAGTCGGAGAATTCCTATTACCAGCGGAAACAGAAAGAGCGGAAAATACCCATATTATGGCGCATCCGGTATAGTAGATTATGTTGAAGACTTTATCTTTGACGAAGATATTCTTCTAATATCTGAAGACGGGGCAAACTTATTAGCGCGAGTAACGCCGATAGCATTTTCGGTAACCGGAAAAGTCTGGGTAAATAACCATGCTCATGTCATGCGGTTTAGAAATATGGCATTGCAAGTATATATTGAGCATTTGCTAAACATGATTGATATTTCACATTATGTAACAGGTACGGCTCAGCCAAAGCTAAATCAGTCAAAACTAAATTCTATTCCTATTCCACTTCCAAAAGATGAAACACTGCTGCGGTATATGGAATTTACAGAGCAACATAGTAAATCAAAATCCATCCTTCAAAACACTATTACATCCCTGCAAACCACAAAGCGCTGCATTTTAGAAGGTGCTTTGGGAACCAGGAGAAAGGAGTAAATCATGCCAAAGTTCAACGAAGACAACACAACCGAGCAAATGCTCCTGACCACCTTGCAGAGAAACGGCTGGGAGTACATCCCCTCCGAAGAACTGGACCGTGAGGAGAGCGACGTCATGGTGGAATCCATGGTTCGGGCTGCCCTGATCCGCCTGAACCCGGAGATTGCTGAGGATGAATCCCGCGCCGATGAGGTTATCTACAAGCTGCGGACGCTGTTTCTATCCACCAACGCCCAAAATCTGGTCACCCAGAATGAAGCCTTCAAGGAGCTGGTCTTCGAGAAGAACTCCTATCCCTTTGGCGAAAACGGGCGGCAGGTTTCCATCGACCTGTTCGGCACCGAGGTCAACGGCAAACTGGATAAGAACCAGTATGTGGTCACCAACCAGTGGGTGTACCCGAAAAAGAATGGTGGCAAGCGGCTGGACCTTGTACTGCTGGTCAACGGCTTTCCCTTTGCCATCGGCGAGTTAAAAACACCAGTGCGTGCCGCCATCACCTGGCTGGATGGTGCTCAGGACATCAACAAGTACGAGCAAAGCATTCCCCAGATGTTTGTGAGTAATGTGTTCAACTTTGCCACCGAGGGCCGTTACTACCGCTATGGTTCGGTCTGTATGCCTGCGGCCAAGTATGGCCCCTGGCATACCACCGAAGATAAGTCGGACGGTTCTCTAGCAGCAGTCCAGACCAGCGTGCAGGATATGATCACTCCCTACAAGATGATGGACCTGTTCCAGTTCTTTACCCTGTATGCCACCGACAGCAAGTATCGCAAATATAAGGTGATCGCCCGGTACCAGCAGTACGAAGGTGCTAACATGATTGTGGACCGTGTCCGGGCAGGCTATCCGAAAAAAGGCCTGATCTGGCATTTTCAAGGGTCTGGCAAATCCTATCTGATGGAGTTTGCCGCAGTAAAATTGCGCATGCTCCCGGATCTGATGAACCCCACGGTCTTGATCGTGGACGATCGTCTGGATTTGGAGTCCCAGATCACCGCCCAGTTCCATTCCTCTGATGTGGGAAATTTGGAGTCTGCCTCTACCCGTGAACAACTGATGACCATGCTGCGGCAGGATATTCGGAAAATCATCATAACCACGATTTTCCGTTTCCAGGAGGTCACCGGCGAACTGAGCCTGCGGGATAACATCATTGTCATGGTGGACGAGTGCCACCGCACCCAGGAAGGCGATCTGGGCATTAAAATGCGTGCTGCTCTCCCGAATGCGTTCTTCTTTGGCTTGACAGGTACCCCCATCAACCGCATCGACAAGAACACCTTTGCCACCTTTGGTGCCACAGAAGACCGTAGCGGCTATATGAGCAAGTATTCCTTCTCTGACTCCATCCGTGACCGCGCCACACTGCCGCTGAACTTTGAGCCGGTCCCGGTGGATCTGCGAGTGGACAAGGATACCATGGACCGGGAATTTGACGTTCTGACCGAGGGCCTTTCCGACGCAGAGCGCGGCGAGCTCTCTCGTCGGGTCAATATGAAGGCGATCATGTACAATGATGCCCGTATCCACAAGGTCTGTGCTCATATTGCCAAGCACTTTACAGAGAAGGTCCGTCCAAACGGGTATAAGGCGCAGGTCGTAGTGTATGACCGTCCTTGCTGCATCAAGTATAAAGCAGAGCTGGACAAGCTGCTGGGTGAAAAATGTTCCACCATCGTGATGGACACCAACGATGACAAAGCGGACGAGTATAAGCCCTACCGCCGCACCAAGGACGAGGAAGCCAAAATTCTCGACCGCTTCCGGGATCCCCATGACCCGCTAGAAATCGTCATTGTGACTGCCAAGCTGCTGACAGGCTTTGACGCTCCCATTTTGCAGGTCATGTACCTGGACAAGCCCATGAAGGATCACACCCTGCTCCAGGCCATCTGCCGCACCAACCGCACCTATGACGAGGGTAAGACCAACGGACTGATTGTGGACTACATCGGTATCTTCGACAATGTTGCCAAGGCGCTGAACTTCGACGAGGGCAGCATGAAGAAGGTCATCACCAACATTGAAGAAGTGAAAAAACAGATTCCGGCATTGCTTCGGAAATGCCTCAGCTACTTCATGGGGGTGGATCGGACCGTGGAAGGCTGGGAAGGTCTGATGGCCGCGCAGGAATGTCTGCCCACCAACAAGGAAAAGGACAAATTCGCAGCAGACTATCAGGTTTTAAACCGTGCCTGGAACGCGATCTCCCCCGACCCGATCTTGACATCAATTCAGGCAGACTATGTGTGGCTCAGCAAAGTCTACGAATCCATAAAGCCTACCAACGGCGGTGGTGGACTGATCTGGGCTGCACTTGGCCCCAAAACCATGGAGATTGTCAATTCCAATTTGGATGTAGGACAAGTCCGTGATGACGAGGAGATTCTGTCTCTGGATGCCGAACTGATCGACGCATTTATAGAGAAGCACAAGAACGCAAAGACTGCTGCCAAGAAGGTGGAAATTGATCTGGTCGCCAGAATCCATCAACACAGTGACGATCCCAAGTTCGTGCATCTCGGTGATAAACTGGAGCGCCTGCGTGAGCAGCATGAGCAGGGCCTCATCAACAGCATCGAGTTTTTGAAGATGCTGCTGGAACTGGCCAAGGAAGCCGCCCAGGCGGAAAAGGAAGTCGTGCCGGAGGAGGAGATCGAAAAAGGCAAGGCGGCCTTGACCGAACTCTTCAACGGCGTCAAAAACGTCAATACCCCGGTCATTGTGGAGCGTGTGGTCACTGACATTGACGACATTGTGAAGATCGTTCGCTTCGACGGCTGGCAGAACACAACCGCCGGCCGGCAGGAAGTGAAAAAGGCGCTGCGCAGTGTGGTGTGGGTGAAGTACAAAATCAAGGACAAGGAAGTCTTTGACAAAGCTTACAGCTACATCGAGCAGTATTACTGAGAAATTTATTTGAGCAAAGGAGAGATTTATTATATGGCCAATATCATTGCCGTAATTTGGGACTGTGACAAAACCCTTGTAGATGGCTATATGCAGGACCCAATTTTTGAAGAATACGGTATCAACCCAACAGAGTTTTGGAAAGAAGTGAATGCAAAGCCGATAGAATATGAAAAGAACGGTATTCGTGTTAACAAAGATACATACTATTTGAATCACTTCATCAAATGCGCGCACGACGGCACATTGAAGGGATTAAATAACAATAAACTGCGTGCATATGGCGAGAAGCAAAAGTTTTATAAGGGTATCCCTGAAATATTTGAAAAGACCAAGCAAATGTTCCGAGATGATAAAACCTATTCTGAGTACGGCATCCAGGTAGAGCATTACATCGTCAGCACTGGATTTGCAGAAATTATCCGCGGCTCCAAGTTAATGCCTTTCGTTGATGGCATCTGGGGATGTGAGCTCCTGGAGACCCCCGATGCAGAAGGGAATCTAGTTATTGGTGAGATCCTTTATACAATCGACAATACCACAAAAACCAGAGCTGTTTTTGAGATTAACAAAGGTATTGGGAAAATTGAAAATATTGAGGTAAACTCCAAAATCCCTGAGATAAATCGGAGAGTTCATTTTGAAAATATGATTTATATCGCCGATGGCCCCAGCGATATTCCGGCTTTCTCCGTGGTAAAGAAAAATGGTGGAGCTACCTTTGCCATCTATCCCAAAGGAGATTGGAAGGCTATGCGGCAAGTAGAGCAGATGCGCGAAGATGGACGTGTGGATATGTACGCAGAAGCGGACTATTCCGAAGGAACTACCGCATATATGTGGATTACAAATAAAATCCAGAAAATAGCTGACAGGATTCGTGATACAGAGAAGGCTAAAATTACGAGCTCTGCTTCCGGGGTTCCCCGTCATCTTGTCTGAAGTGATTCCTGCTACATGTATAAAAACCAGAGGGCCAAGGCACACAAGTACCTTGACCCTCTGGTTCTGTTTTGACATCACAGCCACACCCTTACGGCAAAGCCGCCTTTGAAAAAGTAGGTGTTCGTGTAATGTCCATCTGGTGGAGCTGAGGGGAGTCGAACCCCTGTCCGAAAGCGCTTTAACAAGACCTTCTCCGGGCGCAGGACAGATTCAGGATTCCCGCCCCGTGCAGGCACTGCCCAGACTGCACGGCTTGGTAGAGTCATGATGCATGGGCGGGGCAACTCTTACCCGCCGCACGTCCGCCACATCAACGACGCCTTCCCCGGCCTGTGGCCTCTCCGGTTCAGACGGCTGC
>OGXA01001926.1_pt1 | contig 16025 bp, 10 predicted proteins | sample 1576171 | NCBI WGS metagenome assembly OGXA01 (sample SAMEA3541587, study PRJEB24748) | human gut metagenome | biome: human gut; feature: human-associated habitat; material: faeces | place: China | collected 2012 | reverse complement strand
CGTGAGGACGAAGCGCGCCGCCTGTTCGGGCAGGCGGGCCAGGCCGGAGTGAAGGCGGCGACGGAGAACCTGAGGCTGATGGATATGGAGTGACTTTTGAAGATGTAATCTTATTATATTACTTATTTATTAACCAATTTATTTTTTATGAAGAAAAAGTATTTGTTTCCCTTAGCGATGGCAGGGCTGTTGCTGGGTGCTTGTTCAAATGACGACATTTCGGAAAGTCCGAATGGCGGTGGCACAACGACATCGCCTGATGAAGGGTTTGTTGCGGTGAGTATCAATCTCCCGATGGTGTCCGGAGCATCGTTCCGTGCTCAGAACGATCAGTTCGCAGACGGTATGGATAGTGAATATGAAGTGAAAGACGCTGCTTTCCTCGTGTTTGAGAAAGGTGATGCTGAAGAGGAGAGTCAGGCTGTTTTATTGAAGGCGTACGACATCTCTGATCTGAAGCCGTGGGAACCGCAAGGTGGAAATGTGACCACGTATGCCAACATGGTTCAGGAAGTGCCGGCCTTGACCGACATAAAGGATAAGCGTTATGCCTTGGTGGTGCTGAACAAAAACGGACGTTTTACGATTAATGCCGATGGTTCGGTAGAATTCGGAGATACGCAACAAAAAGCAATGACTTTCGGAGATTTTTTGACTGCCAGCGCGATGAACGTGGCTGACATGACGGGTGACGGCTTCTACATGGCAAATGCTCCTATCAGTTCTGATGCGGCAGGAACGAAGGTTACCACGTTGGTGCCCATTGAGGACAAAATCAAACCGACGAAAGCAGAAGCGGAAAAAGTGGAGGCTGCTGATATTTACGTGGAACGCGGTATGGCTAAGGTTACTTTGGCCGAACCTCGTGGAGAAATGGATGTCACGGGGGAATCGTATCAGGGCGACAAGGTGACGATGACAGCTTGGGCTTTGGACGTGACGAACAAGACCTCAAAACTGGTACGTGACGTGACCGGTATCGATACATGGAAAGATTATTTAGTGGGGAGTGCCACTCAAACGCGTTTCATCGGAACTGTTGCTGATCCCTATCGTGTATATTGGGGAGTAGACGGAAATTATGCTTGGTCTGTTACCGCTTCGGTGAAAGGTGGTCAGGAGTTGACAGACGCTCAGTTGACGGAAGTGAAAGAGAAGTTCAACGTGTTGGAAGATAATGCGGGAGTGACATTCACTCAGTTCGGCCCGGAAGCCCCTCAATATTGCTTGGAGAACACGTTCGATACCGACAATCAAGCTGAATATGCCACGACCCGCGTGATATTCAAAGCCACGTATGTACCCGGAAATGCAGACAAAGACGGCACGTTCTACCAGTTGGGTACGACTGCTTCCATCTACAATACGGAAATGTTGAAGGAGAAAGTATTAGAATCCATGAGTGACGCTGAGCGTCGGGAGTTGGGTATTTTTGATAAACATAATGCCGCGAAGGTAACTCTGCCTACTGAGGAAGAAGGTAAAGCCGGTGGTAAATATGCTATGGCCGAAGGTGGGACGATAACCTATACAAAATATGAGCGTTTCGATACTCAAAAAGACAAATGGGAGGTTGTTACTAAAGAAACTTATGAGAAAGAAGAAAATACCGGCAACAAACGTATGGAAGAAGGCGTGGAGGTCGCAAGTGACTATCTGAAATCTATCGACAGACGTATGGGCGCCATCAAGTACTTCAAGGCCGGTGAAAGCTACTACAAGGCGTTGATCAAACATTTCGGTGACGATTTGACTCCGTATGCGATAAGTGGTGAACAAAAGATATATACTGAAGCAAAGCATTTGGGACGCTACGGTGTACTCCGTAACAACTGGTACGAACTGAGCGTGACTTCTGTCAGCAGTCCGGGTGATCCGGAAATCACGCCTATTGAAGACGAATGGGACGATCCTAAAGAAGCTTTTGTGAAGATTCAGGTGAATATCCTTTCTTGGGCTAAACGTCAGCAAAACGTAGATCTTTAATTTATAATCATAGTGGAGGGCATGTCGGTCGGTTCGGCGGCCGCATCCTCCGCTTTTTAAAAACAATTCTCTCCCCGAAGGCTTTCGTGAAAGGAAGCGGCCGGTACCGTTGAGGCTGGGGACGACGACGGGAAAGACATCCGGTGCGGACACCGTGCGTTTTAAAGGCAGGGTGAAAAGGAAACGCACCCAACGGAATGGAACATAAGGAGGCAAGTCCCGATAGGGGACTCCCACGACATATAGTAAATGAATAATGTGAATGTAGTACGAAAAGATAAGTCTTATGGGGTATATGATTAAAAAATGGTTTGCAGTGTGGTGCGGGTTGATATCCGGTGCCTTGACGGTGTCCTGCGACATGATGCACGACGAGACGGAGGACTGTCCTACAGGGCTGTATTTGTCGTTTAAATATGACTATAACCTGCAGCGTGCCGACATGTTCAACGACCACGTGGGGGCGGTGAGCGTGTATGTGTTTGACGAAACGGGGCATTATGTGACCTGCCGTGAGGTGAAGAACGAGGGGGACTACCGTCCCTTGGCCGACCCGCTTTATGCCATGCACATGGACCTGGCACCGGGTCGTTACCAATTTCTGGTATTGGCAGGGCAATGTTGTTATGACGACATGCTTGCTTCAGACCGTGCCCGCTTTCTGAGGGCTTTGCCCGAGTCCGGTGATTCCCTGTGTGAGGTGGGCGTGCATTTGGAGTGCGAATCCCGTACTTTTTCCGGCGGAACGTTGAATTGGGTGGACAACGGCGGTCTGCCGCTCGACACGGTATGGCACGGTATGGAATGTACCCCGGTGGAAGTGTTCGGACAGCGTCCCACTTACCATAAAATCTCTTTGATGCGCAACACAAAGAAGATTAACGTGTCACTCCGTGAATTGGATGACCCTACGGATATGGACGTGGAGAATTACGATATGAAAATTGTGGACCGCAACATGCAGCTTCGTTGGGATAACTCGGTGGACGAGAGTATGGGGCCAGTGGTTTACCAACCCCATGACACGTGGAATACGGACGACCGTACGCCGGTGCGTGCCGCTTCGGACGATACGGATGCCGTTATGGGCAAGATAGCCCATGCGGACTTCATGACATCCCGCATCATGTACCATGAGGATCCGGCGGACGATGGTGTGTTGTCCATTACGGACAAGCGCAACGGCAACGAAATCGTACGGGTGAACTTGCCCGACATGTTGTCCCGCCTGCGCAGCTCGGAGGAAATCTACCGTTACTCGCCTCAGGAATTTCTGGACAGGGGGTACGATTACCAGATGGACTTCTTCCTGAAGGGGGGCGAGCTGGCTTACGTGAACATCGGCATCAGTGTGTTGAATTGGAGCGTGAGGGTGCAATTCGAGGAACTTTGATCTTTCTTATATATAATAAAGATTGGTGTCGGGCCGCAATACGGCCGAACAGAGCTACAAGGTGCAAGAATACCTTGACCGTGAATATAACTACAAGTTCTGCTTCTTCCTTGTGGGAGACCGTTGGGCTTATGTGGATGTGACTGTGGGCGTGCAGAGTCGGCGGGTCCGTAACCAGTCAGTAGAAATTTGATACAACCGATAAAAGGCAATGAGAAAAACAATGGTTCATAATTTCCTGTATGGCAGTTTGTCTTGGGGTATTCTTTGGATGGCCCTGCTGTTGGGCAGTTGCAAGGACTCCGTAGAAGAGCCCGGATTTGACGATGCGTATGCTCGTGTGCCGCAGTCCGTTGTAATGCAACTGAATGTCGCACTCTCCGCACCGACAAGGGATGTGCCCGATTGTGAAAAGGTGAAGGAACTGCGCGTCATTCTGTTGGATGAAAAAACTAAGAACGTAGAGCTCAACGAGTTGATGGACGTCGAAAATTACAGTGTCCCCGAAGATAGCCGTTTCCTGTATGAATATAAAAAGGAAGGCATCATGACAACGGTGGGCAAAAAGATATTGTATGCCCTGGCCAACTCGGAAGAACTGATTCAAGATATAGTCACGCTGCCGGGAGCGGAAATGATAACCGAGCTGGACAGCTTGAAGCTGACCGACGGCACCGGAAACTTCCCGTTCTCCAAACATGGCAAGGTTCCTATCGCTTCGCGCAAGGAGCACATCACGCTTTCGGTGGATAACGGAATGGAGGATTTTGTCACTCGGGCCACGCATGTCTACCTCACGAAAGTGACTGTGGAACTGGCCTATGTGCCCGTGAAATTCTCCTTGAGCTATGAGAACGGGGATAATGCTGTTCCCATGGAGGTGTTGGAATGGAAGATAGACCAGTTGGCCAAGGCATCGTATCTGGTGCCTCGCATGAACGACAGCGAGTGGGACAAATTGGTGAACCTGGCCGGGACGACAGACGCACAGGAATGGGTGAGAAATTATGAAGTGCCGGCGGAATCCGAATTTCACAGTTATAGCTATGTGTATGAAAAGCCTATAGCTATTAAGTATGATGATGGGCAGCCAAAAGCCGACGAAAATACTTATTATCTGCATGAAACCAAGTTCCTGGGCAATGTAAAGGAAGGGAAGGCACAGGAGAATAATGTGCAGGAGTATTATCTGACGTTGAAGATCCGCAAAACAGAGGAGGGTGCGGATCAAAATCCCGTATCGGTGTCGGCCAAGCTGCCCAATCTGGAATCGTTGGTACGCGGCACGCATGTGGTAATCAAGGCGAGAGTCAGACAATGGCCTGAACCGGGAGACAACTCTCTGGACGTAAGGGTGACCACCTGGATAGACGACAAACCGGTAGACGGAGGATGGGAAGAAGTGACGCCGGGCGGCATATAACAATAAAGATGGTAAGGATTATGGATAAACTGAAATATATCATACCGATAGGGTTCCTGCTGTTCGGGGCTTGCACCTCTCCCGAAGAGATGGCGGTGTCGGAGAGCGAGGATTCGGGTGTGCATTTCCGGGCCATAGTGGGCCAAGGGGAGAATGCGCTTTATGAGTCCGAATATTTTCATGAGGGCGATGAAATCCGCGTCTACTGTCCGGTGAATTATTCTCAGCCGAACTTTAAGGACGAGTATGGAAACTATTATACCTATAGATATACGCATACGAACGATACTGTAGGCCCCGACGAATATCCTTATAAGTTTTCTGCAGCGGAGGGGGAGGGCTTCAACTGGCTTACGCTTGTCCCGACTTCCATTTATTTCCCTTTCGAGGCCGTACACTTTCCCGGCAAGCATTATCTGGACGAAGTGCCTGATGACCAGAGTGCAGAGGGGGCGTTGGATGAGGCCGATATGCTGATAGCCTATCGGCGTCAGCTCTTGAGCGAGCGCGGCAAAAGGGTACCCCTCACCTTCCATCATGCGTTTGCCATGGTGCAGGTGAAGGTGAAACTTCCTGTGGGAGACAATCCGGCAGAGGGACCTTTCCCACCGGAAGCGGTGCAGAGTGCCTATTTGCGCAGTATGTTGCGGGCATACGAAGTGAGCTATTCGGAGGTCATCGACAACGACGGGCGGCGCACTGTCCGTGTGTCGGATGCCGATGACAAGACCGAGGCCGGTTCTGATAGGAGAAAGAACGTTATCATGCGGCGCATGGTTTCTCCGGTCAAAACGGACGATACGGAAGCACGCTATCAGGAATACCTCTTTCAGGCCATCGTGCCGGAGCAGAGTTTGTTGAACGAGGGAAAAGACTTTCTCTATTTTAACGTAAAGAGAAACGATGGTAACGAAGGTACCACACTGTATAAATTTGTGCCCAATAAGGCGGAGATTTCTTTAAAGGCTGGGCATCGACTGAACTTGTCGTTGGCCATCGATGCCGTCACCCACGAGGTGGTGGTACTGACGGCGATATTGGAGCCGTGGAGCAAAGCCGAGGTAGACATGGAGTTGGTGCCCGTCAAACCCAAAACACAACCATAGGAACGATATGAGAAACAGATATTATATCCAAGCGAGAATATGTATGGCGGCAGTTTTGCTGCTGTGGACGGCAGCTTGTGCCGATGAGCCGGGCGTTGGCATGAAAAGCGACGTAGACGGAAACAAACCGGTCATGGTTTGTGCCGCTACCGGAGGGCTGGGCATTGCTACTCGGAGCGGTGAGGGACAGGTGGGAGAGGAAGAAGCCATCACTAGCCGTACGATGCTTTTCACATATCCCTCGTATCCGGACGGGGAAATGGCCAGTGCGAAATGTGTGTTCGATGAAGCAGGATACGGGTATGTCTATACCAAGGTGGAGACAAAGGAACCGTTGATGTGGAAAGACATTTATGTACAGGATAAGGAGAAGAATCTTGTAGAGGCGGTTTATCTGGACAATCTGTATAACTATCCGGTGCAGAAGGAGGAACTAAATCCGAGTTTTGATGGAAAGACAGATAATCGGCGTTATTTGCAGACGGATAATTTCAGAATGATGTATTTCGGGCCGCAGGATCCTCCGGTAGCAGATGACACTTTGGGTAATCAATTCAAGCGGATGATCGCTCCCTTGGGCACTCCGGCGGCGGAAGAGGCGGATATCATCTGGGGAAAATTGGAGAATGTGGGATTTGGTACCACGCTTCAATTCCGTTTGGAACACAAGATGACTGCCGTTGGCTTCAGTTTTCATAGTGAGGTTGGCGAATTGCAGCAGGTACTGAAAGGGAACAAAATCAGGGTTTGGGTGGACTATTTACGAATATGGATGGAAACTCCGGGGTTTGAAGGCAAAGAGTCAACGGAAGGCAACCAGGCATTTAGCCGTATGAAGGGGGAAATATATCAGGACGGGCAACCCGGTGCTGGGTATTCTCAGAAAAATGTTTTTTGGGTCAAAGATTCGCTCCTGCAACCTGATGAAACGAATACGGTTTTCTCCACCCCGGTATGGGTGCTTCCGCCGGATAGGTCTCAGTTTCGTGTTTTTGGACACAGACCCGAATTGTTTATCGACTTGGGGGAGGACAAGGTGTTTCACGGACTGTTTCCGGAGACTATGGACTGGTGGAGGTATGACGACAATAAGCATGAGTGGGTGGAGTATAAGAATGTGCCCCTTAAATTCTGGCCCGGATACCAGTTTACCTTTAATGTGAAGCTGCTGGATAAGGTGGAAGGGCGCGAAATAGAATTTGTGAATGTGGAGGTTACGGGTTGGAGTACAAAACTTATAGAGAGGCCTGTATTGGGCGAGAGCGGAATCACGAATTGGGACGACCTGATGGCTTTGGCAAAGGCGTATAACAAGAATCCCTCGAAAACCAACTATCGCCTGATGAGGTTTGGCATGTGGTCCGAGAGAGAAAATAAATGGGTGTTCAACCTGCTGCGAGATATAGAAGTTCCGGTCGGTACGACGTTGCCGGAGTTCAACGGTGACAATTTTAAGATAGACTTCAGGGGATTTCATATCAAGGTAGGTGACACTGATATAACAGAGGAACAACTTTCAACGAAATAGAAACACCATGAGTATGAAGCATAGATATAGGATATGGGGATGGTTGGCAGTGATGCTGCTTTTCATCGGCTGCCGGCAGGACGAGATATGGACGGGAGATGACCCTTTGAGGATGGACTATCTGCAAATAGAGGGCGAAATAGCCAGTGCTATGGCGGTCAGAGCCGTGCCGGATAATAAACTCACGATGTCATATGACACCTTTGGATCCGGCGACACGATAGGTTTCTTCTCCTACCATGACCCGAATTGCGCCAAGCCCGACCGTTGGAGCCATAGAAAGGGTAATGACGACACGCTCTATCTGAAGAATACGAAGTTGACCTATTCCGATATGGGAGGGGCAAGAAAATTCACTTCGACGGAAGTTGCCAATGTGGCTTTGGGCAAGTTCGGGGTCACGTTTGCCTATTTTCCGTTTGCGCCCAAGGAGAAGATGCCGCCGAACTACGTGAAATCGGATGGAAGTTCTTTGGTTGTACCTTCCGGTAGCCAAAAAGGGGAACATTATATCCACATCTTTACGGAGGATGGACATATTGTGGACTTATTGACTGCCCAAAAAATGCAGTACGACAATATAAATTATCAGTTCCGACACCGGTTTGCGATGGTATTGCTCTTTTTGGGCGAAGGATTCTCACCGGACACTGAGGGCAATGGGAAACTGACGGTGCACCTGACCTATCATGTCCTTGGAGCACATATCCTTAGAAAAGAGATAGATCCGTTTCCTTATGAGGATTTTCCGTTGACGGTGGATACGGTGCCGTTGGACAAGGCGTCCGAATATGGCTTCGGTCGTTCTTCCTTTACCGCTCCGCGAGTGGATGGTTACACGTTGTTGGTGGGGCAGGAACCGAGGACGGTCTATCCGGTCATCCTGCCTGCCGGGGCGAAGATAGACTATATCGAAGTGAAGGACAAGACCGGAAAACTCCAGCGGGTGAAGCCCGCGAGGGGAGAGGCCTTGACCGGACTGGAGGGAGGGTGGAAACATCCGTTGACCATCCGCATGGAGGGAATTGTCCCTACCGTTTATCCTCATGAAATCATAGACTGGAACGAACAGCATGTGGGAGAGGTAGACAAGTTGCCGGGCATCCATTCGGAAGAGCAGTTTGCCGCATGGCTGAAGGTGTATAACCGGAATGTGGATAAGTGGGAGGCAATGAATGTGGCAGACTCTGTCGAGTTGGCTCACTATGGGGTACACAACGACGGGGAGACTCCGGGAACAGACGGCTGGACCTTTTATTTGTGGAACGATATAGACTGCAAGGATATGAAGCCCGATGCAAACGGAGCGTTTGTCAAGGCTTTGACAGAAGGGGTGACGTTTGACGGCAAAGGCTATGTCTTGCATAATCTGATGTTGGATTTTGAACATACCACGCCTTCGTCCGGACGGGTGGGACTGATAGGGGAGATACGCGGCGGACGGCTGAGAAACCTGCATCTGGATTTCGTGACGGTGAGAAACATGACTGCGGATGCCCTTTCCGGCTGTATTGCAGGGTGCATTTCGGGCGGTGAGGTTTACGGTTGCACGGTGCGCGAGGCGGCGATGATGTGCCGCGACGGTGTGGCCGGTGTGCTGGCCGGGGAGATGACCGGAGGCCGTGTGTCTGACTGCAAGTTCCACGGCATGGTACAGGCTCGGGATATGCAGGACGAAACGGGCTTGGATTACAAGAAGATAGTCGATGGTGTGGTCGGTCGGATGCCCTCCGGCTTCGGAGGGTCGGTTACCGGTGAAATAATCAACCGTGTGCTCATTACGGATTAATCGGAAAAAGAAGGATTTGCGGTATGAAGAGACAGATAGAATGGATGGTGTATGGCATAATGCTGTTGCTGTCGGTGGGATGCCGGGAGGATGTGGATGCTCTCTATGGCGTGAAAAGTCGGCCGGGGATACCGGTTTGTTTCACCACGGCATGGCCGCAGGGCGTGGCCGGACTGAAACGGGGTATAGCGGACAAGAAGGACTTTAAGGAGGCCGATGTGATTCATGTGTCGGCAGAGTTTACCTTAGACCCCCTGACCACCGAATCCCAGACGGAAGAGAAGGTGACCAAATATACGATACTGACGCTGGAAAACGGAGCGTGGGTCAATACCAGAACGGAAGAGCAGTATGAGATGACTTGGCCCTGGAACGCGAAGGAGGCGAAGTTCACGGCCTATTATCTGGAAAACTGGACGGGACCTATTGCTCAGGTTGGCGTGGAGCTGGAACCGGTGGTGCTGGACCGTTTTGCGTACCGTGATTCAGTGTTCAATCCCGACCCTTTGGAAGCCGTGACCGAAAAAATCGAGTACGGACATGCCGTGCATTTGGCGTTTCATCATCTTTGTACACGTCTGACGCTTGTTGGGGTGGACGATGAAGATGAATACGGACTGAGGTTCAAGTCGGTTGGCGGGGTGGAACGCTCGTTGCAAAACGCCTGCACGATGAAATTGGACGAAGATAACAGACTGTATTTCCGGTTTGTGGAGGAGGAGAGTCGGCAAATCACCGCGCAGGTGGACGACGAAGGAGATGAGAAGTCGGTTACCTTCCATCTGGCACCGGGGGATTACAGTACGTTTTCCCTGTTGAAGCGAAGCGAATATGCTTATATCACCATATCCGACGTACAGGAATTGGGGGAGTTGAAGGCCGGAGAGTCCTACACGGTTTCGTTGGAAGATTTGAAGAGCAACATCACTCCGGACGACGGGGATAATTGGTGGGACGACAAGGATGACCCCACGGTGGGGACGTATGAAGGCTTTGATGTCAAAGATTTCATGAATGCCATCAAGGAATGTAACAAGGATTATACGTGTACCTTGAATGGTGATACGGTAACGCTGTTGCAGAAAAACAAGCACCGGAACGAAATGAAGCTGATGGCAAATGTGGATTTTAACGGAGAGTCTTTCATTCCGGAGGATCTGCCGGATATCGTGACCTTCAACGGAGGAGGATTCAGCATTTTGAATTTGGTGAACCCTATGTTCAACACTTTGTACGGTACGGTGGAGAACCTGAATTTGAGAGGTGCCCGGCTCATACACAAAGAGAGTGACCCCGATGCGTCGTCGACTGCCGACCACGATACGGGATGGGGGGTATTGGCCCGTGTCTGCGAGGGAGGCACCGTCAGCAACGTGAGCCTGGCGGACGCCGAACTGGACATTACGCTGCACAATGGCGATGGACTGGATAAGGCCTATTGTATCGGGGCGTTGGTGGGAAAACTGCCCCGGGGCAGCCTGACGGACATCATGCTGTCGGGCAGCATTAAAGTTACATCAGGGGCGGCCAATCCAGAAGCGGCATATACCTCTTGTATGGGGGGAGTCGTGGGGCAATGCAACGGAACATTGGCAAATGTCGACAATTTGCGGGGCGGCTCAGGAGCCGAAATTGTGGTCACCAACAAGTGCCGGGGAACGGGTAGCCGATATACCGGTGGCGTGGTGGGACTGCTTACTGATGCCAACGGAACGTTGGAGGGTGGCAACGTGCGTGTGTCTGTTCATGCGGAGGAGGCCGAAGGCTCTTGGAACTATACCGGTGGCGTGGCAGGCGGTGTGCGGTTCGGCGCTCTGGTTTCCGATGTTACCGTGGCCGGAAACGTGACGGGTGGAAAAGTGGCCGACTATAAAGAAACGAACACCCATGCCGCAGTGGGCGGCTTGGTGGGTTATGTCGACAAGGCATCGGTGACTGGCGGTATTGCGTTCGGCAAGGTGGCAATGTTTCCGGACTATCCTTCGCCTAATGACCATAGCTGGTACACTCTCGGAGGCGTCATCGGGGCGATGAGGGATGCGGTGGAAATTGCCCGGAATGAGGGTCGGAACAGATTCGACACCACGCCCTACGAAGGGAAGTCCCATTATGAGGCTGGAACGTTTACCGCAGGTTCGGGAAGTACGTCGGAGTTGAAGGATAAGGGTAACAGTGCCGACGGAACGGGTGCTTTTGTCGGTTCGGATAAATAGAAGAAGGAGGAATGATGAAGAATATGACAATTCAGATAAAGTGGATGATGGGAATGCTCGTCCTTTTGCTGGCCGGGTGCGACAAGGAATCAGACGACATGGTGCTACCGGTAGGGCGGAGGGAAATCGTTGTTTCGGGAGTAGGCACAGGATTTGTACAGAAACGTGACGCTATCGGACAAAACGAAACAGGGCCTAAATTCGGGGAGTTCTATTTCCTTAAGACCATGGTGCTGAATAACCAACCATTGGGAAAGCCCCGTTGGGGATGTTATAAGGTTACGGATGGAGTTACCGGAGAATTGACGGCCAAGGACAAAGCTTCCGCATTCTATTGGGAGGAGGACGAAGCTGTCAAATATACTTTTCATGCATTGTCAAATCCTCCTGCCGCAAATTATGCGGACGATAAATATCCAGTGGAAAATCCCGTTGCAGGCGTGCACATAGACACGCTGTCTGATGGAACGGCGCTAGGAAGGGTGATGTTTGGGGACTACTCGAAAGGCTTGGAATATTTTGTGGGGCATACGGTGTCGGATAAAATAAGGCCGGGTGATTTCAAACTGTCTATGGCGTTTAAAAGACAGGTGAGTAAACTGGTTTTTCGTAAGTTTATACATAAGGATAAGAATGGGGAAACGCAAGAACCGGTGGAGTCTTGTAAAATCATATTCCCCAACCTGCCGAAGCAGGCCACGTTCAATATGGCGGAGTTTCACCAGTTCGACAATACGGTAGCTACGTCCACAAGAGACTTCCATTATGTGACATTCCACTATGATACAGATGAGGACAATTTGGGGATAGAATTCGAATGGAGACAACGCTATACGGACGAACCCAATCAGAGGCTTTATCATGCCTTGTATGTGCCTCCTTTCAAGTTCTGGGAGGGAGAGGACGGACGCCCGGAAAGCCAGTTGGGCTTTTTCATTGTGATGTACGATAATAAAAGCTATACCGGAAATATCTATGGTATCAATCTCGACAATAATGGAAAACCGACAGGAAAGGATGCTACGCAGGTACAGGCCGGAGAAATGTGCCGTTTTGATGAAATCATCCTGCAAGACGGGCCGGTGGCCGGTGGAGGAGACGGTTCCATCATCATCCCTTGGTCTACCAAGGAAGAGGAGGATATGCCGCAACACCGTTATTCCGGTGTCTATTCGGCTGACGATGCCAGGCTACTATACGAAGCCCTGAAAGCGGGAGCGGAGGTGCCGGAGCAATTCTATGAAAAGAGACCGGACGGCACGAAAGTGATTCGCCTGTTTGCCAATGTGGACTGGAGCCAACTGACCGGAGAGTTGCGGATTCCCGACGGCTATGTCCTGGCCGGTCAGGGGTATAACATCACCTTGGGACAGGGCGGTGTGCTCGACTGTGACCAAGAGGGCAGACTTTACATCAATCGTGAGCTGTATGAGGATGGAGTGAAGCAAGAACAAGGCTGAAAACGCCAGAATCTTCGTTCTTGCTGATTTTATCCCTGATTTTGCTAATTTTATTGTATCAAAGGTGCTTTCCACGTATTCAGACTTTCCGGTTTTGGACGAAAAAGTAGAGCACAACAGGTCGGTTTGGGGTAATTGGGCATTTTTGGTGTTTCTCCGGATGAAAAACATATTGTCAATATACATTGTATGACTGTCGATAAAGGATGGCTTTGGGCTTTTGTGGAAAATAAGGATGGGGAAATAAAACTGATAAAGGCAGGGATATGAAAATGCAACAGCCTCGTTAAAAGTGACAAGGTTTACAATTTGCTAATTCAAAGCATGAAATAAAACTCCTTCTGTCATTTTGTTAATTTACGCCTTGCGAGAATCCTTCGTACGGCCTCGGGGGCAGGGGCTTCTGAAAATACGCGATTCTCGTGCGTCAGTGGAGAAGCTGCTTGTCAGCCACCGGGTATTTTCCGTTTCTTTTTGTCCTGTCGGAGGGCAGGACATCCGTAGAAAAGTAAAGGGCGCGCAAGCATGGGGCGGCGTTTGTGCGTCAGTTTGACATGCCGCTTTTGACAGCGGAAAGACATCGAATAGAGTGGAAAGAGGCTGTGGCGGCACGCGGACATCCCGTTTTCAAGTGTTTGCTCGTCCTTTGGGCAGACCTTTTCGCTGCGACGTGCGGACAAAAAAAGTGTTTTTTCAGCCGAACGGTTTTTCGTTCGGCTGAGATTGAATCGCTGTTTGGCTTAAAACAAGTAAAAAATAGCAGAGAATTGTGAATAAATGTATTCAGTCAGTCGTAAAAGTCAACTTATTGGCACACAAAATCTCGTTTTCTGTTTCAATGAAAAAGACAGATGGCTTACATTTTGTCACTTGTCGGCCTTTTCCGTGCAACAGGAGGGCAAGGTGGCTTCCGTTGGTATCAAGTGTCCGGCGTATGGCATTTGTCGGGAGGTTTGGCCTGAGATTTAGGAATAATTCCGTAACTTTGTGCCATGAAAACCACGATTAAGCGAGAGCAGAGGCAAGCTTGCTTGTTTCTGCCGAGCGTGAGTGGTTTATCTGATACCCGATAGTGTAGGATATAATTGCTTAAAATATAAAAAATGGAAAAGAATTTCAAGAGAACGACCGTCACGTCGGCTTTGCCATACGCCAACGGTCCGGTGCACATCGGTCATCTGGCAGGGGTGTATGTTCCGGCGGACATTTACGTGCGTTACCTCCGTCTGAAGAAGGAAGACGTGCTTTTCATCGGCGGTTCCGACGAGCATGGCGTGCCCATCACCATCCGGGCCAAGAAGGAGGGTATCACGCCGCAGGACGTGGTAGACCGTTATCATAAAATCATCAAGGACTCTTTCGAGGAATTCGGCATTTCGTTCGATGTGTACGGGCGCACGACGTCCAAAGTGCATTGCGAGACGGCTTCGGAGTTTTTCCGTACCTTGTACGACAAGGGCGAGTTCGTGGAGAAAACCTCCATGCAGTATTACGACGAGGAGGCACATACTTTCCTGGCCGACCGTTACATTACGGGCGAATGCCCCCATTGCCATGCAGAGGGGGCATACGGCGACCAGTGCGAGAAGTGCGGCACGTCGCTGTCTCCCACCGACCTGATCAACCCCAAGAGTGCCATCAGCGGCTCGAAACCGGTGATGCGCGAGACGAAGCATTGGTATCTGCCGTTGGACAAGCACGAGGCATGGTTGCGCCAGTGGATTCTGGAAGATCACAAGGAATGGCGTAACAACGTGTACGGGCAGTGCAAGAGTTGGCTCGACATGGGTTTGCAGCCCCGTGCCGTGAGCCGTGACTTGGACTGGGGCATTCCCGTGCCGGTGGAAGGTGCCGAGGGCAAGGTGCTTTATGTGTGGTTCGATGCGCCCATCGGCTATATCAGCAATACGAAGGAGTTGCTGCCCGATTCGTGGGAGATGTGGTGGAAAGATCCCGAAACCCGTCTGGTACACTTCATCGGGAAGGACAATATCGTGTTCCATTGCATCGTGTTCCCGGCCATGCTGAAGGCCGAGGGAAGCTATATCCTGCCGGACAACGTGCCGAGCAACGAGTTCCTGAATCTGGAGGGCGACAAGATTTCCACGTCGCGTAATTGGGCGGTGTGGTTGCATGAGTACTTGCGCGATTTTCCGGGCAAGCAGGACGTATTGCGCTATGTGCTGACGGCCAATGCCCCGGAAACGAAAGACAACGATTTTACGTGGAAGGACTTCCAGGCGCGTAACAACAACGAACTGGTGGCCGTGTACGGCAATTTCGTAAACCGTGCCTTGCAGCTTACGCAGAAGTATTACGATGGTGTGGTGCCCGCCTGCGGCGAGCTGACGGAGTATGACCGCCAGACGCTGGATGAGTTCAAGGACGTGAAAGCGAAGGTGGAAGAATTGCTCGACGCGTTCAAATTCCGCGACGCGCAAAAGGAGGCGATGTATTCCGGATACTCTTTTAAGATTTCGAATTCCGGATCCTGAGGCTCTGCGTTAAAGTCGCCGGTGATCATCGTCGCTGCGCCGGGATAGAGTTTCTCGGTCTTTAATTTTTCCAGGATCTGACGAAGTCCCAGGATTCTCGCCTGTGCGCCGATATGATCCAGATGGGTGTTTACAATGCGGAATACCTTTCCGGTTTCCAGATCCTCAAACAGCGCTTCGTTGCAGATTCTGGGGCAGATGCTCTGCTCTGCGTAGCGGGATGCAGGCACATAAGGCGTCTCAGACAGCCAGTAAGACTACATCTCCATCAGGTTTAAGCGATCCTTGCGGTATGCGATGCTGACCTGCTCGTCTCTCAGCTCCGGGCTGCGTCCGCAGCCGATTACATAATACTCTGTCAGGTTTTCTTTCAGCCATTTTGCGATATGCGGCAGCACTTCCTGAAAGCAGATCATATCAGGTTTCTCCTGCGCGATTTTCTTTAAAATCAAATCCTTGCGGTATTCAAAATTGTTCTCCCCGTCCTGCCCAAAATCACAGCGGATATTAAATGTTACCAGTTTCATGATGAATCCTCCCATTTCCCCTTTTTCGAGTCTTTTCTTATAATTTCGCTTATTTACAGTTCACTCGCACCATTCGCAAAAGCGCATCTTCGATGCTTTCCGCTG
>OGXA01001919.1_pt1 | contig 16050 bp, 15 predicted proteins | sample 1576171 | NCBI WGS metagenome assembly OGXA01 (sample SAMEA3541587, study PRJEB24748) | human gut metagenome | biome: human gut; feature: human-associated habitat; material: faeces | place: China | collected 2012 | reverse complement strand
AAGCCAACGGATTCTCATTCGAAGTGATTTTCGTTAACGACGGAAGTACAGACCGTTCATGGGAGGTAATAGAAAAACTCAAGGCCCAATCGGACTGCGTAAAAGGCATCAAGTTCCGCCGCAATTACGGTAAATCACCCGCACTCTACTGCGGATTTGCAGAAGCACAAGGAGATGTGGTGATCACAATGGATGCCGACTTACAGGACAGCCCGGACGAAATACCGGAGTTATACCGGATGATTACGGAAGACGGATACGATCTGGTGTCCGGATGGAAGCAAAAAAGATATGATCCGCTATCAAAGACACTGCCGACAAAGTTATTCAATGCTACCGCACGTAAAGTATCAGGTATTCCAAACCTGCACGACTTCAACTGCGGTCTGAAAGCCTATCGCAAAGATGTCGTGAAAAACATCGAAGTATATGGCGAAATGCACCGCTATATCCCCTACCTTGCAAAGAATGCCGGATTCCAGAAGATAGGTGAAAAGGTAGTACACCACCAGGCACGTAAATATGGCTCTACCAAATTCGGATTCAACCGTTTCTTCAACGGATATCTGGATTTGATTTCTCTTTGGTTCCTGTCTAAATTCGGAGTGAAGCCGATGCATTTCTTCGGATTATTAGGATCGCTTATGTTCTTTATCGGAATGATCTCCGTTATCATGGTAGGTGTCAGCAAACTGCACGCAATGTACAACGGTCTCCCCTACCGGCTTGTAACCGATTCTCCTTATTTCTATCTATCGCTCACAGCGATGATTATCGGTACACAGTTATTCCTTGCCGGATTCCTGGGAGAACTGATCTCACGTAATGCCCCCGAACGGAACAATTATCAGATAGAAAAGAAAATTTAATTCACGCCCAATAACCGATTATGAAGAATTTAATTCGTATCTTTTTAATAGTAGTAATTGTTGGTGCAGGTATAAGCATCGGCAGTTCGTGTTCGGACGAAAATGATTGCTCGCTGGCGGGACGCCCCATGATGTACTGCACATTGTACACAATTGACGAGATAACCGATCTCAGGGTAAATGACACACTGGACTCATTAACAATTACAGCATTGGGAACAGACTCAATCATTCTCAACAACCAGAAAAAAGTACATACGCTGATGTTACCGTTACGCTATACCAGCGATACTACTGTATTTATACTCTGGTACAATCCGAATAGTCCTACTAACAAAAAAGATGTTGATACATTATATATTATACAAAAAAACACACCGTATTTTCAATCAATGGAATGCGGATATATGATGAAGCAGAACATTCTCAGTACCAAATTTGGAAATACCAAAAATAGTTCGGAAAGAATAGATTCTCTACATATACAAAATAAAGAAGCCAATACAAATGAAATTGAGAATTTACAAATATTCTATAGATATCGCGACCGCACGCCTCCTACGATTGAGTAGTGTGCTACTCCTCTTTTGTATTGGAATCCCGACAATTGCTCAACAACAACGACCGACTCCCGTACAAAAAAGAGACCAGAAGAAGAAAGAGGCTGTAGTCGATACCATCCCGTTTTATAATGGGACGTATGTCGGTGTGGACATATACGGCATCGGAAGTAAAATGCTAGGTGGCGACTTCATGAGTTCCGAAGTCAGCATAGGCGTCAACCTTAAAAACAAGTTTATCCCGACCATCGAGTTTGGTATGGGAGGAACAGATACATGGAATGAAACGGGAATACACTACAAAAGTAAGACCGCCCCATTCTTCCGGATTGGTGTAGACTATAATACGATGGCAAAGAAAAAGGAGAAAAACAGCTATCTATATGTAGGTCTCCGCTATGCGTTCAGTTCATTCAAGTATGATGTATCGACCCTGCCGGTTGACGATCCGATTTGGGGAGGAAGTATCGGAAATCCGAGTCTGGAAGACGACTACTGGGGAGGAAGCGTTCCTTTCAGTCATTTAGGGATGAAAGGGTCTATGCAGTGGTTTGAATTAGTGGTAGGTGTCAAAGTACGCATTTACAAGAATTTCAATATGGGCTGGTCTGTACGCATGAAATATAAGACAAATGCTTCGACCAATGAATACGCCAACCCTTGGTATGTGCCCGGCTACGGAAAATTTAAATCAAATAACATGGGAATTACCTATTCCCTCATTTACAAATTACCTCTTTAAAGAATAATGACAGGACTAGAGATTTGGCTGCTTGCAATAGGCTTAGCGATGGATTGTTTCGCTGTTTCAATTGCAAGCGGTATTATTTTGAAACGTACTCAATGGAGACCGATGCTGGTCATGGCTTTGGCGTTCGGACTTTTTCAGGCTCTGATGCCATTCATTGGATGGATGTTTGCAAAGACTTTCAGCCACCTGATAGAAAGTGTAGACCACTGGATCGCCTTCGCTATCCTTGCCTTCTTGGGCGGACGTATGATTCTTGAATCTTTTAAAGACGAGGACTGCCGTCAGACATTTAACCCCGCAAGTCCGAAAGTCGTATTCACAATGGCGATAGCGACAAGTATCGATGCACTGGCAATAGGCATCTCCTTTGCCCTGCTCGGAATCAACAACTATACCGAAATCCTCTCTCCTATCCTTATCATCGGATTCGTATCATTCGTCATGTCGCTCATTGGCCTTTACTTCGGTATCAAATGTGGTTGTGGATGTGCACGGAAATTAAAGGCGGAATTATGGGGCGGCATCATTCTAGTCGCTATCGGATTAAAAATATTGATAGAACATCTATTCTTACAATAATAAGCATTGGTTCCTCTAATAAAAAAAACAGAAAAACGTATGAAAACAAAAAAGAGTTTCCTTTGGCTGGCCTTCCTCATCTTGGCAACGATCTGGATATTAGCCAGACGTAACCAAAAAGCAGAGTTTAATACCGCCAGTGGTTTTGTGTTTGGGACAGTATACAAGATCGCGTATCAACATGACGCTGATCTGAAACCGGAGATTGAAGCGGAATTAAAACGTTTCGACCAGTCTCTCTCACCGTTCAATGACAGTTCGGTCATTAGTCGCGTCAATCGCAACGAAGAGTTGGTGACAGACAGCTTTTTCCAAACTTGCTTCAACCGTTCTATGGAAATCTCCCGTGAAACAAAAGGAGCTTTTGACATAACGATAGCCCCTCTTGCCAATGCCTGGGGATTTGGCTTTAAGAAAGGCGCCTTCCCTGATTCATTGATGATAGACAGCCTGCTACAGATTACCGGTTACGAAAAAGTGAAGCTGGAAAACGGAAAGGTAGTCAAGCAAGATCCGCGTGTAATGTTAAGTTGCAGTGCGGTTGCAAAAGGCTATTCGGTAGATGTAATAGCCCGTCTACTCGATCGGAAAGGAATCAAAAACTATATGGTAGATATAGGTGGTGAAGTAGTAGTAAAAGGTAAAAATGCGACAGGAGATCTGTGGCGTATCGGAATAAACAAGCCGTACGACGACTCATTAGCTGTTAAGCAAGATATACAAGTAGTACTCAACCTGACAGATTTAGGTATGGCTACTTCGGGAAACTACCGCAACTATTATTATAAGGATGGCAAAAAGTATGCTCATACCATCGACCCCAGAACAGGTTATCCGGTACAGCACAGTATCCTATCTTCTACTGTGATTGCCGAAGACTGTATGACGGCTGATGCTTTGGCTACCTCTTTCATGGTAATGGAACTGGAAGAAGCCGAAAAATTCTGTAAAGCAAATCCTATGATCGATGCCTACTTTATATATAGCGGCGAGAATGGAGAGTTTAAGACTTACTATACGGATGGTATGAAACGATATATGCCTGATGCCAAATAGAAAAATGCTTTGCAAATAAGCATATAAACGGAGGCTCCATTTCATACGAATAGAGCCTCCGTTTATATAAAACAGCACCTCTGTTGAAGCCAAACGAAGCCTCTGTTTCAGAGTGGCTGAAACAATTATTTCATAAACACAAAATAAACAGCTGCAATCAGGCAAACAAATGCTGCCAGATGGTTCCAGTGCAATGTTTCTCCCTTAAAGAAAACAGTGGTAAAAACAGTAAATATAATCAAAGTAATCACCTCTTGAATCACTTTCAACTGCATCAGCGAGAATGGACCGCCATTCCCGACAAAGCCGATACGATTCGCCGGTATTTGACAAGAATATTCAAAAAATGCAATAACCCAACTAAAGGTAATCACACCTATCAACGGAAGAGCAGCAAACCAAGAATACTCTTGTTTCATCTTTAAATGCCCATACCATGCAAAGGTCATAAAGACATTGGATACAATGAGTAATAAAATTGTATAGAAACCTTTCATCTTATTATATACTAAAATTAGTAATTATCAGTCTATTTTATCCGGCAACAATTCTTCCTGCACATTCGTCATGCTCCCCCACAAGCTGTAGCGAGCTTCCGGATTCATCGCTTCCAACTGTCGCAGAATACCCTTCATATCACTTCGGCTGGACTGTGATTCATAAGGACAATTCTTCACTTGTTTCCGGTAGTCATGCAATGCAGCCAGTTCAATCAGATCAGCCTCGTGCACCATACACATCGGTCGGATAATTGTCATATCAAATTTCTTCATCACCAAGCGAGGCGGCATCGTACTGAATGCCCCCTGATAAGTAATGTTCATCAACAATGTTTCCAAAATATCATCCATGTGATGTCCTAAAGCAATCTTATTGCATCCTTGCTCCTTGGCAACCGTAAACAGAGCTTTCCGACGATTCCAGGAACAAAGAAAGCAGGGAGACTTGCGCGTATCCGTAGCAGGATCAAAGGACGTTTCGTACTGCACAAAAGGCACTCCAAAAGAGTCACAATATGCTTTCAGATATTCAGTATCACTTTGGTAAGGAATATTATTCATCACCACATGGACAGCTATCACAGAAAACCGAGGCTTATAAATACGCGCCCGCTTGCCCAGCAACTCTACAAGTGCCAACGAATCTTTCCCGCCCGACAGTCCGATAAGGATTTTGTCCCCTTCTTCTATCAGTCGATACTGCACCACTCCTTTATTGAATCGCCGTTCAATACGGCGGATCGTCTTCTCTTCTTCCGTAAATTGTGTCATATCTTCAAAAATCGGCTGCAAAAGTAAGCGAAAAGAATGATTTAAAGAAGAATTAACATAATAGAATCTCTGAAAAAGGGTTTATTTCTAATAAATTTGTACTTTTGAACAATTGATGCATGGATTAGTGAATAAAACAATGAAAAGAAAATATATTCTATTTATAATTTGCAGTTTCTTCCTCGGAGGAGTATCTGCACAAACATTGGAACAGGCACGCACCTTATTTACAAAAGGTGACTACGAACAAGCCAAACCCGTATTTCAGAAATATGCCAAATCTCAACCATCCAATGGTAACTACAGCTATTGGTACGGTGTCTGCTGCCTGAAAACCGGAGAACCGGAAGAAGCCGTGAAGTATCTCGAAACCGCTGTAAAAAGACGGGTAGCCGGTGGACAACTCTATCTGGGACAAGCTTACAATGATACTTATCGTTTCGAAGATGCAGTCAACTGCTTTGAAGAATATATCGCCGACCTCAGCAAACGCAAAAGATCGACGGAAGAAGCTGAAGCTCTATTGGAAAAGAGCAAAGCTGACCTGCGTATGCTCAAAGGAGTAGAAGACGTGTGCATTATTGACAGTTTCGTGGTAGATAAAGCAAATTTCCTGAGCGCATACAAGATCAGTGAAGAGTCTGGCAAGCTATTTACATTCAACGAATTCTTCCAGACCGAAGGAGATCATCCGGGAACAGTTTATGAAACAGAAATCGGTAATAAAATCTATTATAGCGAAAAGGGAGAAAGAGGCAATCTGGATATATTCTCCAAAAATAAATTACTGAATGAATGGAGCAACGGTCGCCCGTTGCCCGGCAGCATCAACGAATCCGGAAACGCCAACTACCCGTTTGTTTTATCGGATGGTGTTACTATTTATTATGCAACCGATGGCGAAGGACTGGGAGGATATGATATTTTTGTCACTCGTTACAACACAAATACGGACTCTTATCTGACGCCGGAAAATGTGGGAATGCCGTTCAATTCACCTTATAATGATTATATGTACGTCATCGACGAATACAATAATCTGGGTTGGTTTGCCTCCGACCGTTTCCAGCCCGAAGAGAAAGTCTGCATCTATGTATTCATTCCTAATTCGTCTAAACAGACTTATAATTATGAGGCGATGGACCCGCAGCAGATGATCCGTCTGGCACAGATTCATTCGCTGAAGGAAACTTGGAAAGATGAAAATACAGTAACGGAGGCACTGCAACGTCTGAAAGAGGCAATCAATCATAAGCCACAGGAACGTCGTGTGGTTGATTTCGAGTTTGTCATCGATGATAGCACGACCTATTATCAGTTGAGTGACTTCAAATCACCCAAAGCAAAGCTACTGTTCCAAAGTTACCGGCAACTGGAAAAAGATTATCTGCAACAGGAAGATAAACTGAACGGTCTGCGCCAGCAATATGCAAGCGCCAATCAACAAGGAAAAGAAAAACTTGCTCCCGCAATCCTTGATCTGGAAAAAAGAATTCTGCAAATGAATGAAGAGCTGGATGCTCTTGGAGTAAGTGTGCGTAATGCCGAAAAAACAAAATCAAAATAATACAGAGTTATGGACATACTGATTATCACCGTTCTCATCATTGCTGCAGTAATACTATTTTTGGTTGAACTGTTTGTCATTCCGGGGATTAGCCTGGCTGGCATTTCAGCACTTGCTTGTATTCTCTATGCCAACTATTACGCTTTCGCCAATCTGGGTATGGCAGGAGGATTTATCACTTTAGGGATATCGGCTGTCGCCTGTATCGGCTCGCTTATCTGGTTCATGCGTTCGAAGATGCTGGATAAGCTGGCTTTGAAAAAAGATATTGACTCGAAAGTAGACCGCAGTGCGGAAAAGAGCGTCAAGGTAGGCGACACAGGAATCAGCACTACCCGCCTGGCACAAATCGGTTATGCTGAGATTAACGGTAACATCGTGGAAGTAAGATCGATAGATGGCTTCCTCAATGAAAAAACTCCCATCATTGTGAGCCGCATCACTGACGGTACCATCCTGGTTGAGAAACACAAAATATAATATTCACTTAATATAAATTATCAATGGAAACATCTTTGTACTTACCTATCGTTCTGATTGTTGGAGGTATTATTTTCCTAATACTATTTTTCCATTATGTGCCGTTCTTCCTTTGGTTGTCGGCTAAAGTATCAGGCGTTAACATCTCGTTGATTCAACTCTTCCTGATGCGCATCCGTAATGTTCCGCCGTATATCATTGTTCCGGGCATGATCGAAGCCCACAAAGCCGGATTGAAGAACATCACCCGTGATGAACTGGAAGCCCACTACCTTGCCGGAGGCCATGTAGAAAAAGTAGTACATGCGCTGGTATCCGCATCGAAAGCCAACATTGAGCTGTCATTCCAGATGGCAACCGCTATCGACCTTGCCGGACGTGATGTGTTTGAAGCTGTTCAGATGTCTGTAAACCCGAAAGTGATTGATACTCCTCCTGTTACTGCAGTAGCCAAAGACGGTATCCAGCTGATAGCGAAAGCTCGTGTAACAGTACGTGCCAGCATCAAGCAGCTGGTCGGTGGTGCCGGAGAAGATACCATCCTTGCCCGTGTAGGTGAAGGTATCGTTTCCTCTATCGGTTCTTCGGAAAACCACAAGTCAGTACTCGAAAATCCGGATTCTATCTCTAAACTTGTACTCCGCAAGGGATTGGATGCAGGAACAGCTTTCGAAATTCTGTCTATTGATATCGCGGATATCGATATAGGTAAAAACATTGGTGCAGCTTTGCAGATTGACCAGGCTAATGCAGACAAGAACATCGCACAGGCTAAAGCAGAAGAACGCCGTGCAATGGCTGTCGCTTCCGAACAGGAAATGAAAGCTAAGGCACAGGAAGCACGTGCCAAAGTAATCGAAGCGGAAGCGGAAGTACCTAAAGCAATGGCAGAGGCCTTCCGTAGCGGCAATCTGGGTATAATGGATTATTACCGTATGAAAAATATCGAAGCCGATACTTCAATGCGCGAAAACATTGCCAAACCAACGACTGGTGGTACCACCAACCAGCCTTTGAGTAAATAGTCTACCAAACGCTGGAACCCGATTCCTATTCAGTTCATCTGCGTATCTTCTCTTTGACAAACTTGCAAAAGAAAAGAAAGATACCTCTTCCGAACTAAAATCCGGTTCCGGCGTTTCTATTTATATATACGACTTATTGTAAAACTAAAACCGTTCAATAACATGAAAAAGTACTTTCCATCCTCTGAACTGATTATCAACGAAGACGGCTCGGTATTCCATCTTCACGTAAAGCCCGAATGGCTGGCAGATAAAGTGATCCTTGTAGGAGATCCAGGACGTGTAGCACTCGTAGCTTCTCACTTTGAAAACAAAGAATGCGAAGTGGAAAGCCGCGAATTCAAAACAATCACGGGTACATATAAAGGTAAACGAATCACAGTGGTTTCTACCGGAATTGGTTGCGACAATATCGACATCGTTATGAACGAACTGGATGCACTTGCCAACATCAACTTTGAGACACGGGAAGAAAAAGAAAAGTTCCGCCAACTGGAGTTAGTACGTATCGGTACGTGCGGCGGCTTGCAGCCAAATACTCCGGTAGGCACCTTCGTTTGTTCACAGAAATCTATCGGTTTCGACGGATTATTGAATTTTTACGCCGGACGCAATGCGGTATGCGATCTTCCTTTCGAACGTGCTTTCCTTAATCACATGGGCTGGTCGGGAAATATGTGTGCCCCTGCGCCTTATGTTATTGATGCCAGTGAAGAACTGATTGACCGGATTGCTAAAGAAGATATGGTACGTGGTGTAACGATTGCCGCAGGAGGCTTCTTTGGGCCACAAGGACGTGAACTCCGTATTCCGTTAGCAGACCCGAAACAAAATGATAAGATTGAAGCATTTGAATATAAAGGCTTTAAGATTACCAACTTTGAAATGGAAAGTTCGGCACTTGCAGGACTTAGCCGACTGATGGGACATAAGGCAATGACCGTCTGCATGGTGATAGCCAACCGACTGATCAAAGAGGCTAATACCGGATATAAGAATACAATCGATACACTGATTAAGACTGTGCTCGATAGAATATAAGAGATATATCCATCATAACAGAATGGCTTGAATCATACTCTGTATTGTATGTTTCAAGCCATTTTTTCATTAATATCCAATCGTAAATCTCTCCTGATGATGCTTGGGATGTTCCAACTCATCGATCATTGCAGCCGCATAGTCTTCTACAGAAATATGGCTGTTACCCACGATATCCACAATCATATCATCTTTGCCCAAACGGTAACGTCCGGTGCGTACTCCCGGTCTCATATCTGCTGCCGGAGAGAAAAATACCCAGTCAATCTCTTTCTCCTTCATCAGGAAATTCAAATAAAACTCTCCCAAAGCTTTAACTCCGGGCAGGATATTCTCAGGAACTTCACCCGAATCCATCAGTCGCAATCCCGGCGCAATAAACAGTGATCCGGCACCACCTACCATCAGGAAGCGATTTACTCCCGCTTTCTTCACTCCATCAATGATAGTCAGATATACTTTGATGGTTTCGTCATATATATCAGGATTATTCCATCCCGGATTGAATGCACTGATAACGGCATCCGCTCCTTTGCAAACTTCGCATACTTCATCGAGCGAAGAGACATCCGCTTTCTTTACTTTCAGATGCTCGTTCTCTATCTTTATTTTCTCGGGATGACGAACTACAGCTGTCACTTCAAAGCCACGATTCAATGCCTCATTTAGCAGAGCGGAACCAACAAAGCCGCTAGCTCCGATGAGGACTATCTTTTTCACTTTCTCCATATTCCAACAAAAATTAGATTGTTATTATTACTTTAATAACAATCTAACTTTCAGAATGTTGGTCTCCTTTTAGAAAATTAATTATCCGATATAGGTTTCTATCGTTTCTTTCAGTTTCTCCAAAGAATATGGTTTGGAGATAACTGCATTGCATCCAGCCTGAATAGCCTGTTGCTGTTCCGTATAGAACGCATAGGCAGTGACTGCAATAATAGGAACCGAAAGAGAAATAGTTCGAATCTTCTCTGTAGCCTGAATGCCATCCATCACAGGCATACGAATATCCATTAATATCAAGTCCGGTTTTTCCCGAATAAAGCTATTGATTGCTTCCTGTCCGTTACGCACCCACAGAATAGTATACTCTTTCTTCAGTAAGATATTCAACTGGGCAAAGTTCGATTCGATATCCTCCACAACCAAAATCTTTTTATGACGTACGGATTCAGAATCAATCTTAGTAGAAAGACTCCGTTCGGCAACTTCTACCGGTATCTCCTGATAAGGCAGATAAAGCGCAAACGTACTACCTTGTCCCAGTTCCGAGCTAACTTCAATACGGCCACCGAGACGTTCTACAATACTCTTGCAAATAGAAAGCCCCAGTCCGGTACCTTGCACAAAGTCGTTCAGTTTTTCAAAACGAGTAAAGATTTGAGGAAGTTTCTCTTCCGGAATTCCACAGCCCGTATCGCTGACAAACAGTTTCAGCCAGTCTCCCTCCTGTTTCAATCCCAATGTGATACTTCCCGTTTCAGTATTCTTAATGGCATTGGATAAAAAATTGAAGAGTACCTGCATCACACGGTTCCGATCGGTAGAAGTCCAGAACTCTCCTTGCGGACGAACCACTTTCAAGTCCACATTCAACTTCATCTTTAACTGATGCACCTTCTCCACTTCATCCACCAAACCGGCTATTTCAACTTGCTGGAAGTGCATCTCCGATTTACCGGATTCGATGCGGGACAAGTCCAAAATATCATTGATCAACTGCAACAGCAGATTGCTATTCTTCTGGATAATCTCCAGATATTCATGTTTTTCCTCTTCATTCTCCGTTAAAACCATAATCTCCGAAAATCCCACAATAGCATTCAGCGGAGTACGAATCTCATGACTCATATTTGCGAGAAATACAGACTTCATCCGGTCGGCATCCTCTGCACGCCGTTTCGCTTCAATTAATTCCTCGGAACGACGGATACGGTCGCCAATATCGTGTATTAACGCCAGCACGGTATTACCTTCAAACGGGGCGATGCGTGCCTGAAAATAATGTTTACTCCCCTCCACTTCCAATGGATATTCAATCTCTTTCAGATTCCCGTCCTTCAGGCATTCGCGAATATTGCAAAGAAACAAATCACTTACTTCCGGAGAATAAATACTGCGCCCGTCCGCTCCTTTCAGCACTTCTACCGGATGCAGCAGAATCGTACCCGGCGCCATCAGCACATCCGTTATAAAGAAATTCTCGTCAAAGATGAAGATAAATTCGGGTAAAGCTTCTATTATTTTACGGTTATGTTCTTCCAGATGTTTAATATGCTGTTCCTTTTCACACTGGGAGGTAACATTTACAGTATATGCCAACAGTTTATCCGGATCTCCTTCTTCATTCCCTTTATAAGACAAGAAATGATCTTCCAGCCAAATCACTTCACCATGCTCCCCGACACAACGGACCTGTATCTGAGATGCTTTGGACTCCGAAGCAAGCATTTTAGCAAAAGCTGTCTGATAGGCATTTATATCTTCGGGGTATGCGAAATGGTAAAAGTCATTAATGTCTTTAAAGACTACTCCCGCCTCTTTCAAGCCTAACGTGCGGAAATAATCGTCCGTGAAGCTACATTTCCCTGTCGGAATGTCATATTCCCATAAAGCTATTTGATGTGCGGCAAGTACAGAAAGTATCTTTTGTGAATTTTCCCGTATGATTTCATTATTCTCATTCGGTGAATATAAGTTTGTATCCGGCTCCATAGACTATCATTATATTTTGTATGTGCATTGTTTGAACGGCAGCAAATATAAACAAATAAAACACAAGTTGTGTCTAATCTTATTTTTTTTACTTAGAAACAATTATCTTTGCATCATCCAAAAAGAAATATAATGAATCAAGATACTATCTGCGCTATTGCTACCGCTCAAGGAGGAGCCATCGGAAGCATCCGTGTTTCCGGTCCTGAAGCTATTTCCATTACAAGCCGCATCTTCCAACCAGCCAAAGCCGGCAAATTACTTAGTGAACAAAAGCCTTATACGCTGACATTCGGGCGTATCTATAATGGAGAAGAAGTCATAGATGAAGTCCTTGTGAGTCTTTTCCGGGCTCCTCATTCTTATACGGGAGAGGATAGTACAGAAATCACGTGTCATGGTTCTTCCTATATTCTTCAGCAAGTAATGCAATTGTTGATTAAGAACGGTTGCCGTATGGCTCAACCGGGAGAATATACCCAACGCGCATTCCTCAACGGAAAGATGGACTTAAGTCAGGCGGAGGCTGTAGCCGATTTGATTGCATCTTCTTCCGCAGCCACTCATCGTTTGGCCATGAGTCAGATGCGGGGAGGTTTTAGCAAAGAGTTAACGGACCTACGAAGTAAGTTGCTAAACTTCACTTCCATGATCGAACTGGAACTTGACTTCAGCGAAGAAGATGTGGAGTTTGCTGATCGTTCGGCATTGCGAAAACTCGCAGATGAAATAGAGCAGGTTATCTCCCGACTGGTTCATTCATTTAATGTTGGGAATGCCATTAAGAATGGTGTTCCGGTAGCTATCATCGGTGAAACGAATGCGGGGAAATCAACTTTACTGAATGTATTACTGAACGAGGATAAAGCAATTGTCAGTGATATTCATGGTACCACGCGTGATGTCATTGAAGATACTATTAATATAGGTGGCATCACTTTCCGATTCATTGATACTGCCGGAATCCGGGAAACAAATGATACCATTGAAAGTCTTGGTATTGAACGTACATTCCAAAAGCTGGATCAAGCGGAGATTGTACTTTGGATGGTTGATTCATCTGATGCATCTTCTCAGATAAAGCAATTATCAGAAAAGATCATTCCTCGTTGTGAAGAGAAGCAACTAATTGTTGTATTCAACAAAGCGGATTTGATTGAGGAAAAGCAGAAAGAAGAATTATCTGCTTTATTAAAGGACTTTCCTAAAGAATACACGAAGTCTATCTTCATATCGGCAAAAGAACGTAAACAGACCGACGAGTTACAAAAGATGCTTATTAACGCAGCACATCTGCCTACGGTAACACAGAATGATATTATTGTGACAAACGTAAGGCATTATGAAGTTTTAAGTAAAGCTTTAGATGCTATTCACCGGGTACAGGATGGGCTTGAAACGCATATATCTGGAGATTTTCTTTCGCAAGATATACGGGAGTGTATTTTCTTCATTTCGGATATTGCAGGGGAAGTGACGAATGATATGGTGCTTCAGAATATCTTTCAGCATTTTTGCATCGGCAAGTGATGGCTTAGAATCTGCCATAACCAACTATAACCATTCAGAACAAAGTCGCTGTATTTCAGCGACTTTTCTATTTTAACACTTTCCAATCCGTATTTGGAAGTAACGGTTTTTATCCATATTTTTCTATCATATTTCTACCGCGACACAAATTCACGGTTAGCCCGAATGTCACAGTGACGCATTAGTTGACGTGTGTTGACAATGGTTTACATGTGTAGACAAAAAGGGAAATAAAAAAACAGAGAAAATGATATAGGAAATATGGAAGTAAAGAGAATTTGTCAATGGTGCGGAAAACCATTCATCGCACAGAAAACAACGACCTGTTATTGTAGCCCTCAATGCTCGAAGCGAGGTTACAAACATCGTATCAAGGAGCGCAAAATGGAACTGCGCCATATTCAAGAAATGCAGGAGCTGCGCTCCAGTCTGGAGAAGCAGGAATATTTCACTTTCTCGCAGGCTGCCCGATTGATGGGCGTAAGCCGTCAGTACATTTATAAATTAGTCAAAGAGGATAAACTTAGAGCATCCCGAATTAGCGGAAGAATGGCTTTGGTAAGGCGTGCAGACATAGAGTTAATGCTCAAAAGCAAACCTTACGAACGACTGGTTGCGAAAAACGACTTCAACATCTCCGAGTATTACACAGCCGAAGCCACTGCATACGGGCATACACCGTTCGTATGCAAATGTGCAGGATGCCCGTTACAATGGTAATGATAACTTCCCAGCCCACTCTTATTCTTATTGTCACGATGACCTCCATTAGCATCTGTACGTCCCGAATGAGCTTCGGCGATGATCGTGTTTGCAGTAAAAACAGTAGTCGTTGCCGTGGACAGTGTCATGCATGAAAGGAAAATGATTCCGCACCTTTTCAGTTTATTCATAATACCAGCCCCCTGTATTGTATTTGTTATACTTTATTATAGGACGGACGCTGGCGGGTGTAAACCGTAAAGCGGGTGTATTGCAGAATTTTTCTTTCTTAACAAGCACTGCCCCACCTCTATCCGATTCGAACACAGGTGGGAGGTGGCGGAGGAATTTTTCTTGAAAAGGAATCTCGTTTAACACGTAGACCATACGGCAATACATTGGAATTGCCGGAATTAGAAACATTATTAAAGCTATACCACATGCCTTCTGGATCAGATTGGGAGCACCTGTACTCCATTATAATGAAATATGGGAGACTATGAGAAAGGCTCGGTAAATAAGATTCTTCTATGATAATTAAGGGAGTTAGGCTCTCTTGCAACAGAATTTACGATTCCACTTAAAAATACACAGACCCATTACTAAGCAAAGGAACTGACTATGTAGGGATTCCTGCTCCACTGATCGTTAAAAACTGACCAGGAACCATGAGGTTCGCCTCCGTTACAGTATCTCAGAGACAGCAAAGCTGAATGACCTGCGCCCATATTACTATTTTCGATACATCCTTGCAGAACTACCGAAGCGCAGTGATGAAAATGGAAATATAGATCCCTCAAAACTGGATGATCTGATGCCCTGGTCCTCAGCGCTTCCAGATGCATGCAGGAAACTACGCCGCTGATGAAGCGGCGTTTTATTATTGGCAGGCAAATGGTTTGACGTTTACGCTTTAACGACATTTTTCTATAGGTAGCTGTTATATATAACAAGCGCGACAAGCCTGATTCACAAGCTTATCGCCCTCCTTACTTTCTCTCTTCAATAATTTCATCTAATGCATCCGACAATAGCTTCGCTCGTTCCCACTGCTCGGATTTTGGCTCCGAATAAGTCATAATGTCATTATAACGATATCTTAGTGATACAAGAATATTTATTTGGGATTCTGGGGAATTTTCTGCGTATTTCAGGCTTTCAAAAAGCCATTTAACTGACTGCAGATAATATGAAGTAATAATATCCCGGTCACCATTATAGTATTGGTAAGCCAAGGCATAACAATGAAAATCTTCAGCCAGAAGTCTGGCAAGCGAAGCTTTTCCATAAATTGTATAAGCATCCAAACGAACAGTAATAATATGATCTTTTTCTCTTGAAGATACCAAAGTATTATCCTGGGCACTGGCTTCCGAAACCAAATTTCGGAGTGATTGATCTGCTCTAATATCAAAATCATTCAGATACTGACATGCAATTACTGCTTCAATATCAGCCTTTAACTTGACTGCTGCTTGCTCAGCAGTCCAATTTGTACTAATGGCATATTCACCTGTCATAAAAAGGAACTTTGCCCGATCCTCAGCAGATATGGACCAATCCTTTGTCGGGATTTCCAACCGCATTCTGCGAGCCTTTTCTATCTGTTCAGCTTTTACAGCTGTTTCATCCATAAGAGAATAGTCTGAATTTTTAACTGAATAAACCTCCATAGACAATTCATCCCGAATGTCTTGCGGCTCTAATGTTCGAGATGACTCTACATTACTATATTTGTCATCTGAAGATACCACCGTTTTATCGACTATTGTTTCTTCTACATCTATATCAGTTTTCTTTTCTTCCATTTGAGCAGCCTCATCAGCAGGTCCATATGCAATAAATGCCTTTACTGCCGCAGCTGTACGCGCATTTCCATGAACACTCGCCCATACTGCCCC
>OGXA01001914.1_pt1 | contig 16067 bp, 17 predicted proteins | sample 1576171 | NCBI WGS metagenome assembly OGXA01 (sample SAMEA3541587, study PRJEB24748) | human gut metagenome | biome: human gut; feature: human-associated habitat; material: faeces | place: China | collected 2012 | reverse complement strand
AAGGTATTTCCGCTTTTTAATTATTCAGTTGTAACACATGTATTGTAATCCTACAAGATAAAACGCCCGTTTTTAACGGGCGCCCTTGACATGCAAAATGATCGTCCTTTGCCATTTCGCCTCACCCTTCGATCTCTTCTATCATTTTTTCAAACATTTCTTTTTCATTCATTTCTTCCATGTAAAACAATCCTCCGTCTTCTCCAAATATTCCTTTTTTTGCAAATTCGATACCATCTGCGTATTCAATCACAATCGCATTGAATGTTCCGATGCTATCCAATCTAAAGATGTTTCCGGCTTCCGAAAAAAATACTGTTTTTCCGTCAATTTCGACGTTCTTATATTTCTTTTTTAATCTCTTATTTATATTATCTATCCTTTTTAATCTCATTCCCTTCTCTGTCATATCTTCTTGTCCCTTCTTTCCCTGTTGATATTTTATAGTATTCGCCCCCGTGATGGCTTCTTTCTCCCGGGTAATACATTAATATTCCATCCCCTCCGAAGTTTATCTTGTATCCTCCACCCTCTTCAAATGGAATATCTCTGTAATTTTTCCCTTTTAAAGGTTTTATCTCATATCCCGATTCTTTCAGTGCGTAGTATAAACCTCTCGGTGTATACGCGCTTAACATTTTGGGGTGTCCTGATATTCTTGAAGCAAGATCGAGTCCGTTTTTCTCTTTGATCCTTTTTTCTTTTTCCTTTGGTGTTTCTTTTATCTTATCACTTTTTTGCTTGTTAGACCACTCTTTCGCATTCTCTATTCTTCTGTTTATATCTTTCTTGTCTGTCGTTTTCTTTGTGTGTACATTTGTTACTTTTCCATCTCCAGCGTCATACTCTACGGTACACCTACAATGCTTGTGCCTCCTGAACACATCATTTCCGGTGTCCGATACAGCTTCGTAATCATATACCCCCGTAAGCCTGTTGCACCATTCGCAACATTTTCCCGTTGATGTTCTTCTGATTTTTGGTCTTAATCCTGCTTTTGAATATTTCAATCCACGTTCCCACGAGGGGAACGACGACGCAGAGTTAAAAGATCAACTTTATTTTAAAAATTTCAATCCACGTTCCCACGAGGGGAACGACCTCTTACGGGATCAAAAGATCGTTTACTTGGTGGATTTCAATCCACGTTCCCACGAGGGGAACGACCGTGTGGAAAGATAACAAAGTAGACTTTTTCGGAATTTCAATCCACGTTCCCACGAGGGGAACGACCAGGGAAAATCCGGGAAATGCCGCTCTATCGAGTATTTCAATCCACGTTCCCACGAGGGGAACGACGGCTGCTGTACGTTTGCGATCGCATCGCGGCACAATTTCAATCCACGTTCCCACGAGGGGAACGACATGTATCTATCAAGCTTCCGGCAACTCCGTTTGTATTTCAATCCACGTTCCCACGAGGGGAACGACTCCCCGTGGGATTCAACCTGCGATTCAACCTGCTATTTCAATCCACGTTCCCACGAGGGGAACGACCACTATAGACTGGAGGTGTTGACTTATGATTTATATTTCAATCCACGTTCCCACGAGGGGAACGACGTAACCGCACAGGAAGCATTTAAGGAGGAAAATTATTTCAATCCACGTTCCCACGAGGGGAACGACTTTTTCTCCTTTCTCCCGCCGCATAAAACGGCGGGATTTCAATCCACGTTCCCACGAGGGGAACGACTCAATCGTTTTGCAATATTTCCCATATCCACAATATTTCAATCCACGTTCCCACGATGGGAACGACTATACCACCTAAAAGTATTTGATAAAGTAATGCAAATTTCAATCCACGTTCCCACGAGGGGAACGACCGTATTAGCCTTAATCATCTCATACACATCCGCGATTTCAATCCACGTTCCCACGAGGGGAACGACTTAAGCAACGTCTTTTCTTCATTGGACGCATCGATTTCAATCCACGTTCCCACGAGGGGAACGACTTGTTCTTTCAAATACAGCTTCAACTTCTTCTGATTTCAATCCACGTTCCCACGAGGGGAACGACCCATGCCTATTTTCATTTCTGTAGGTGCGGATATAATTTCAATCCACGTTCCCACGAGGGGAACGACTGATACTTCAAAATCACATTTTCAGAGTCGAGGATTTCAATCCACGTTCCCACGAGGGGAACGACGATGTGCTGTACAAGTCTCCGTACACAACTCAAATATTTCAATCCACGTTCCCACGAGGGGAACGACATATCAGGAAAGTATGAGTTCCACTCTTGTTTAGAATTTCAATCCACGTTCCCACGAGGGGAACGACGATACCCGATAGGACATGGAACTTATTGTTATGATTTCAATCCACGTTCCCACGAGGGGAACGACTTAACTATGAGTGGTACGGAGACGGGGATTCTAAATTTCAATCCACGTTCCCACGAGGGGAACGACCGCTCAGAGGTTCAGTGTGTCGTGGGATAGTATTGCTAATTTCAATCCACGTTCCCACGAGGGGAACGACAGAAGAAATCTCACTGGAGATGGCTCGAACTGGTATTTCAATCCACGTTCCCACGAGGGGAACGACCGCTGCATTTGCATTTTGTGATCCTGCATCGTTGTATTTCAATCCACGTTCCCACGAGGGGAACGACCCTGCGCCAACAGGAACGGCTCTGGAATATATCCATTTCAATCCACGTTCCCACGAGGGGAACGACCGTGTGGGCATTTTAACGGCCACACATTCCCGCTATTTCAATCCACGTTCCCACGAGGGGAACGACGTAGGTGTCGATGCCACCTGTTCCCGTAGTGATATTTCAATCCACGTTCCCACGAGGGGAACGACCGCTTTTTTAATCTGCGTTTTGATTCGATTGTCCATTTCAATCCACGTTCCCACGAGGGGAACGACTTCGGACATGGCTTTCCCGAAGTCGGGAAAGAAATTTCAATCCACGTTCCCACGAGGGGAACGACCGCTCGTTTCTTCTTTCGCTTCTCGCAGACCCGACATTTCAATCCACGTTCCCACGAGGGGAACGACTGGGACGAGTTCAAAGTCTCAACAGAGTCTCCTATTTCAATCCACGTTCCCACGAGGGGAACGACGTAGCACCACGAATTATAAACTTCCTCAATTTGAGATTTCAATCCACGTTCCCACGAGGGGAACGACTGCAATTTTTCCCAATTTTAGAGAAAATATTTTTCTAAATACAGTTAATTTATACATATCATTTTCTTTTTCTTGTTACACAACCATAATATCTCTACTTTTTATTCATTTTTGTGCACTCTTTATGGTGCGAATTCCCATATACTTTTATGTTCGCTTTATATTCGCACACAAATCACATAATAAGAATACTGTCCGCAGAAATTCCTCTATCGACCCCTATATGTTCTATTTTGGTTTTATATTGATTCCCCAAATAGTAAAATCTCAAACTATCTACTTCTTCATCTATAATATCCGTTAATTTTGCTTTAAGTGCTACAGATTGTGCATTATCCAAAATACACTCAAATACAGAATTTTGTACTCTTCTCCCATAATTTACACATTGTTTCGCCACTTGTCGTAGTCGTTTTTTTCCTGCTGCAGTCTCTGTATTCACATCATATGTAATCAGTACCAACATCCTCTTTTCGCCTCATTTCCATAGAAACACTGGATAACTATCTAAATCTCCTCTTAAATATCTTGCTAATAACATTGCTTGCACATAAGGAACCATTCCCCATTCTATTTTTTCCTTCAGATAAGGATGGGTCAATGTTTCTTTCTTTTTGTTCTGCCATTCTGTTAACAACTTTTTTCTTAAATCATCATTCATCAATACAGCACCATTTTCTTTTGTTACAAAATTTTTACCGGTAACTATTTTCTTATTAATCAGTGATAAAACAAATCTGTCTGCCAGTACTGCTCTCAGTTCCTCTATCAAATCCAACGATAATGAGGCTCTCCCCGGGTGCAATGTGTGAAGATAGCCAACATAAGGATCTAATCCAACACTCTCTAATGCCGAGGTGATTTGATTTGTTAATAACGTATAAACAAATGACAACAATGCATTTACATTATCTACAGGAGGTCTTTTATTTCTGCCTTGAAATTTGAAGTCTTTTTTCTGCTGTAATATCAATTGATCGAATACTCCAAAATAAATACTTGCCGCTTCCCCCTCATATCCTCTCAACTGTTCCTTTGATTGACTATTCTGAATAGAGTTTAAAGACTTTTTCAAAAAATCAGATGCAATTTTTACTCGTTCCACATCTATTTGAAGATCATGATCTCGCGTAGCACGTTCCAGCACCCACCTTGAATTATGTACTTTCCCCAAAATACAATTTTTTGCAATTTCAAGACTTTGTTCTTCATTTTTTGCGCTGGAATACTGCTGTTCTCTTAATATTACATTTCCTTTTATTTTCCCTGTCACTCTCGCTAAAAATTTTCCTTGTGGAGTCATATAACACAACGCAATATTTCGTTCTGCACATGCTCCCATTAATGCAGGACTTGTCCCTCGATATCCAAAAGAAACAATCCCTTCCAAATTATGTAATGGTAAACGCCCAATCTCCACTGTTCCTTCAAGAACGACTATATTTTCACCATCCAACGCCAGATAACTGTTTTCAGATGTCACATATAATGTATTCAATAACTTTTTCATTCTTCATCCTCCTTCAGCATCTGTTCAATATAAGTTTTTACTGACCCTGATTTTCCAAGTTTAGGTAAACAAATCTCTTTTAGGGAACATGCATTACACGCTTTACTATATTTTACTTTTGGAGTATATTTCCGTTCAAAATATTGATGCATCTCTCGGAACATTCCCCTGACTTCTTGTCGTAAATCTTCTGTGATTTCCAGAACTTCACGCCTTCTCGTTTCTCCGTAAAACAATGCACCTTCTTGAATATTCGTAGAAAACATTTCTTCCAGACATAAAGCCTGTGCCACAAGTTGTAATCGATCTTCTTCTGTAAGTTTAGGTTTTCCTTTTTTATACTCAATCGGATAAACAGAAAAAGTTCCTCTGTGACCATGTAGTTTTATTCCATCTTCACATCGATGAAATTCAACAACATCACATTCTCCACTAACCCCCATTTCTCTTGAAACAATAGGAAGAGAACGTGCTATCAATAAATCTTTTCTTTTTTCTACAAGATAAGGGTCGTGTGCTTTTTTATGCATCAATTCTCCTACAACTGTATGCACATTTTCTTCCCATTGCTGCTCGATATGAATCAAAGCCCATTGCCTCTTACAAAACTTAAAATGTTGAATACCTGATAACATTAAATAATTATCTTCTGGATATTCCATCAAATCATCCTTTTCATTTCAATCGAATCCGGTATATTTTCTTCATGGATTTCAACAATATAATCTCGATAACTTCTTGGAAATTCTATCTCTTCTTTCTTCTTCACCTCTACAGCATCAAACAATTTGTATGCCGGACAATCCCCCAATTCTTTACTATGCTTAAAGACAATCAGTTCCCTCACTGCCATATTACCTCTTGCCGCAGAATGATCGTGTTCAAACATATTGATAATCGCTTCCCATAATAATTCAAGATCTTCTTCTGAAAATCCGGTTACTTTCCGAGCAAGATTCGCAGATACATATCCTTCTGCCCGATACAGTCCATATGGTACAATGCTCTTTCTTCCCATCTCTGTACTCTTATTCTCTGCGTCTTTTTCTGTTGTAATGGCAACTCTTGTAATTGCCACTTCCTGTGGAATAATCGGATCAATACTATGTGCAAATCCGATTTGAACTGGTCCTCTTACCTGCCCGCAGTTCAATGCTGCCTTTACAAACGTTGTCATTACAGCACCAAACGTTCTGATATCATAAAAATTTCGACACATATAATCACGAAGTTTACTATCCACACCTTCATCACTTTTCTTCAATTTTTTCAAAGATTCTGTTACTTTTTTCTCATCTGTTTCATTTACTCCAAGACTTGCACAAGCTTCTCTGTCACTTCTGTTCAACGGAACATCATCTTTTATGTAGATTTTATACCCCTCTGCATCTTCTTTTACAGTTTCAATATAATTTCGAATCTTTCTTTTCAAACATACATCCGTTACCAATCCAAGCCCACTTTCCGGGTCAATTCTCGGCATATTTCCCGCATCCGGATCTCCATTTGGATTTCCATTCTCCACATCAAATAAAACTACAAACTCATACCTGTTTTTAATTACTTCACACATTTATTTTTCCTCCTTTTTTTCATATTTTTTCTGTGTCTGATGATAATAACCAATTGCAAATTTCCCCTGTTCTTCTAATGATAATCGTTTCGGGAATCCTTCATTCGCATCTATTTTCCACATGATTTCTGTAAAAAGTCTTTCGTAATATTTTCTGGTTCCTTCTTTTTCCCGTCCAATTTTCTTTATATGACTATTTTTTAATTTCATTAAAACAGGAAATACTGCTGCCGGAGTTCCACAGGCTGAATTAAAATATCTGTCTCGGATCGTTGCCTGTATTCCCGGATTTGCTTCTAACTGTATTGATTCCAATACAGAAAACAACCGTCCCAACACATATGCAACATCATTACTTTCTTCATTTAATCCCATATAATTCTCTCCTTCCTTCCAATTACAGTTGTGTATTAAATATGTCTTTATAATTGCAATCCTTCTCCAGTTAATCTTACTCTCAGCCTGTTCAGTCCGGATACGGATCAATGTATCTGAATATAACCTTTCCGGATATCGGGTTCCTGATAACATGGCGCGAAAAGTCATCGTTGCCATATTCGATACCGGCTTTTTATCTTTTGAATTCTTATTAACTGTTTCAAACAACATTTCTCGTACACTTAAATACTCTTTTTGCTCCCATTTGGGTCTTATAATTTCCATCCTTTCATAATGCTCAGAAATGTTCTTTAAAATATTTCCAAATGAATTTTCATAAAAAAACCTCACTGATAATCTTGCAGCATTTGGAGCTAGTCCTAAAACATAAAATCTTTGTTCCATATCCAGTTCATCACCTTTAAAAATAACGGGATGTCCTAACTGTACCTTTTGAAACAATTTTTCTAATTCTTCTTGATTATCCGTAGGCGCATTCGTACACATTGAAAAAAAATCCTGATAACTTTTCTTTCCACTTTCTGCCCAAAAAACAACCATAGTATCCCCGATTTGCAGAGAATATTCTCTATTAGCCAACAGATAATTCAATGCCGTTGTATAGGCGAACTCGGCATATTTTCCCACCGGTGCATTATAACTTTGCTCTTTTTCGTAAGATTCAAAAGCAGATGCATTAAAAGAAACCAATGCCGCACCACTTGACTGCGCTCCCGGAACACCTTTGATTCCCCGATGAATTCTTGCAATATCCGTCTGTTTTCCTGTTACAAGACAAATCCCTTGCTTTTCCTCTGTTTCCTCTATTTTTTGACTATCCCAAATTTCTTTGATTTCCGCATCTTCCTGTGCATAATCCTTTTCTATTCCAAAAACCAAATTCCCACCATCGGTAATCTCTTCCCAGTTATCTCTAATTTCCGAATGCTCTATAGCTTTTTCCGGATTCCATTTTTCAAAAAACCGACAGACCGCGTTTGCCATGTCTCCTTCTGCCCTGGCTAATAAAGAGAGATGCTTTTCTTTTGCAGCAAAGAAACATTCTTCTGCTCTCTTTCTATTCTTTTCATCTTCTTCCTTACTGATTCCCAACAAATACTTTGCATTGTCACACAAGAAATTAGCAGATACACCGGAAGATCTTGTGACCATCTCAGGCACTAAAAGCTGTTGCGGAATCAGTATTGTCTTCTTCCCGCGTTCTTCCTCCGTTTTTAAACTGACAAAGCCTTTTAATTCTCCTTCTTTTGTCAGATCGATCTGGTAAGATACTTTCGCACTACACCATCCCGGTCTTGCCACCTTTTCTTCTTCCGCCAAATTTTCATAATATTTCGCAAGAGCCTGTAGAATCATCGTATCACCTCACAGTTTCGTAAATCTAATACGCCCTGTTTCAACACTGCCCGAAAAAACATCGGACTAATATTTTCTATATCCGTATAATCCATATCGTACAGCATCAATCCTAAATCTTTTTCAGGTACATTGTCATACACAGTTTTCACTTCTTCCTCTTCACACAGTGCAAAATTTGCCGGAAATTCTCTGCATCCAAAATATGGCATATGATAGCACTCACCTCTTCGTAACCGCCTCATCATAATATCCTTGAATTTTCCCGGATTATCTGTTGCGTTTGCTTTTTCCGTCATCTCAAAATGAGCTTCAATCACATACTCCACATTTGTCAAAATCATAGATGCTCTTTGAACGATTTCCTCTTTACTACTTATGTAAAGAGGCTTATCAGCGCCATTATACGCTGCCAGCACATTGCTCCTTGAAATCTTGCTCTTCACTTCATTTCTTCGTACACTGGTAAATTTGATTGGATTCCTTACATATATTTTGTCAATCACCCATTTCATTCCCGGGTGCCAGTAAATAGCTTCTAATATCCCTCTTGCTGCAGATGGTGTCATTACATCATAAGAATATCTTTCCACTTTAAGCTCCGGCCGGGAAAATAATGCGTAATCCCCCCAAACCCTTACCTTTACTCCTACTGCCATTTTCTCACCTCTTCTCTCATTTTATAAGATCATTCCCTCTTCATAACAGGCTACTATATAATCCGAAATAGAATATCTGCACTCTTTCTCATTATCAACTGCCTCTACTGTTATCTTGCTTTCTTTTATAAATTTCGCCTTCCTTGCTTCAGGATATTCTACAATTTCATTATTTTCATGATATAAAATCATTTACGCACTCCTTTTATTATCTGAATTTTTTTAAATTTCGTTCTCTTACTTATATCATCAATATACCACTCTGCTATTCTATAATCAAGAGAAATATTTTCTCTTTAAGTTAACTTTAATGAAATTTAATTTTCAATAGCTTTTATAGATTTTATCTTTCATTCAAAACATTTATGAAAATCAATTCTGTATACATTGAGACTTTAAAAACTATATGCTATACTCTTTCTGTCAGATTACTCTGCGGGTTGAAATATTAATGTTAATCTTAACTATTAAGTCAGAAGCGGTGAATATGTACTATGGTTTTATACCACCTCCACATATTCACCGCTTCTTTCATTTTTCATTCATTTTATATTTTTTACACAAACAGCGCCATCCCAGTATCAATCTTCAATTCAAGTCCCATTTCTTCTGTATATCTATTTTCATCTACCAGCTCATAAAAATCTTCCATATCTTCTGACACCGGCTGTATCATTCCTGCATCATACATTTTTTCAAACGTCTGGTCATATACTGTAATACAATACTGACTTGCTTTTCGCATACCGGCTCTTGTAAGTCCTTTGCAGTGCAAATCCATAAGAATTTCTTTCGCTTTGTACTCTCGATTTATAAAAACTGTTTTTGTATTCTGTTCAATCAGCTTGAATTCTTTTCCTACTTTAGCGAAATTATACTTTGCATTCTTATTTGTAAATTCATCCAAAATCTTTTTCTTATCCAAACTATCTCCTTTAATATGATACAACATTTCAAAATATTTTGTAACAGTCTCCATCTCTGCAAGTTCTCTGCCATCAGCAAGCAAACTTTTTGCAGTGTCTATTTGCTGTTTTTGACCTAATACAATTTCTTTTTCTTCAAACCGGAAAATAAATACTTTACTACTCTCTGCTTTTCTGCGTCCTTCTCTGTTACAGCGCCCTGCTGCCTGTATCATCGAATCCACCCCCGCAAGTTCACGATAAACAGACTGAAAATCTAAATCCACCCCTGCTTCTACCAGACTAGTGGAAACAACAATACATTTTTCATTTTTTTGAAGTCTTTTTCTAATCTCATCCAACACTCGTTTTCTATGTATCGGATACATACTTGTAGACAGATGGTACACTCCCTCATTTTTTAATTCCATATAAAGATTTTGTGCTCTCCTCTTTGTATTAACAATACAAAGGGCCTGACGTTCTTCTTTCAACTGCGCTGCCAGAAAATTCTCTGTCACAATCCCCATGTTTTTAAACACAGTTCTCTTAAAAAATTCAAACTGTTCCTTCATTCTAGGACACAATTCCGTAGATAAAACCTTCCTATGAAAAAATGATTTCAAAGCTGGTTGCGTCGCTGTACATAAAACAACGCTTGTTCCATAATTATTCATAAGTTCCTCTATCATTGCAATACATGGCTTTAAATAATCATTAGGCAGCATTTGTACCTCATCAAAAATAATCACACTATTTGCAATATTGTGTAATTTTCTACACTTAGAAGACTTGTTTGAAAATAACGATTCAAAAAACTGTACATTCGTTGTAACAATAACCGGCTTATCCCAATTTTCTGCCGCAAGCCGCATCGGTCGAAATTCCTCCGAACATTCATAATCAACATTGCAATGATTTTCCAGTACATTTTCATCTCCTAATATTTCTCGAAACACCTTCGCATTCTGTTCGATAATACTTGTATAAGGAATAACATAAATCACTCTATCCATTTGATTTTCTATCGCATGACGCAGTGAAAACGCCAAAGAAGCTATTGTTTTCCCTCCTCCGGTCGGAACTGTCAGAGAAAATAAACCTCTGTCAGAACTTCCTTTTTCTAAACAATGCTTTAATATTTCCGTTCTTCTTCCGTTAACGGTATCTATGTCTTGATTTTTTAACCATCCGGAAATATAATTTTCCAGTTTCTCAAAAAGTATTTTTACACTTTCTCCCGAATCCCGTTCAGCTTTTCCTACGTCCATAAACAATTCTGTATCCAAAAAATCCGCATCCACCAAACAAGAAAAAATCATTCGCATAAAAACACTAAGTGAAAAATCAGGATTCATTGTTTTTCTTAAATCAAAAGGATTTGATATTATCTCCGGAATCTCAATTTCATTCTGATAAGCCCTGTAATCACTGATTTTTTTCTTTCTTCTCCCTATCAGTGTAGAATCTCCACCATTATCAAAATCACTTCCATAATCTGCCAATCCTGCATGGTGTCCCGCTACACAGTATTCCAAAAAGCTGTATTTTCCACCTTTCTCTTTGCACACTCTTGCTCCCGCAGTGGAATGATCTACTTTTCGTTCACACTTCCCTCTTATTTTTTCTTGAAAATCAACAGAATACTTTCCAATGTCATGTAACATTCCACAGCAATACCCCCACTCCTCTTTTCCGAATTTTCCTGCAAATTTTCCTGCCAGCTCTGCTGTTCCTTCCAAATGTTCTTTTATCGTCTGAACATCCCTTCCATTAAGATGCGCTATATATTTCACTATTCCTCCATCTCCTATTATAAATAACTATTTAACTTTCAAAATAAGGAAAATACCAATATACATCATCCACAAATCTTCTTTACCCATATCCGCCCCTCTATCAAATCCTCTAATTTTAACATTCAATTTTTCTAAAATTTAAAGACATATTGCACTTACACAATATGCCCCCACAATGTTTCTATAAGACAATTTATATCATACTTTTTGTACTCCTATAAAAACTCTTCTATACTCCCTTTGTACTCCCATTTTTGCGATACAGCCCGATATTTGACATCATTTTATATACTTTGACTTTTCAATAAATCCCGTAAATATCACATTAAAAAGGCGTTCCATACAAATCATACGGTGTCACCTGATATACGTAATAATTAAGCCAGTTCGTATAGAGGTTGTTGGCGTGTGCTCTCCATGTAAGTACCGGTTTATTTTCCGAATCATCATCGGGATAATAATTTTCCGGAATTTGAGGATTTAATCCACGGCTTATATCACGCTTATATTCTGAATCAAGAGTCATACGGTCATATTCCGGATGTCCCATCACAAATATCTGACGTCCTTCTTTGGCCATACACATAAATACACCTGCCTGAAGAGAATCTGCAAGAATCATGATTCTGTCATCCTTCTCCAAAAGTTCCTGAGGAACTTCCGTATGTCTTGAATGAGGCGCCATAAACACATCATCAAAACCTCTTACAAGAGGAATCTTCCTGTTTCTCACGCGATGTCTGTACACACCGGATAATTTCTTCGGAAGCGCTTTTTTATTGATCCCGTAATGATAGTAAATACCCGCTTGCGCTCCCCAGCACAAATGAAGTGTTGATGTCACATTTGTCTTTGTCCACTCCATAATTTCTGTCAATTCCTGCCAATAATCAACTTCTTCAAACTCCATTTGTTCTACCGGCGCACCCGTAATAATAAATCCGTCAAACTTTCTCATTTTAATATCTTCAAATGATTCATAAAACTTATAAATGTGACTCGTTGATGTATTTTTAGAAACGTGGCTCGTCATACGAACAAACGTCACATCTACTTGGAGCGGCGTATTTGAAAGTGATCTTAAAATTTGAAGTTCGGTATCTTCTTTCAACGGCATAAGATTTAAAAGTCCGATACTGATTGGACGGATATCTTGATGTGCCGCCCTATATTCATCCATCACAAATATATTTTCATGTTCCAGTATTTCTTTTACAGGAAGATCGTTTTGTACTCGAATAGGCATAATATTATCTCTCCTTTTCTTTAAATATATTTTTATCGGCATGGACATAAGTTCCGTCCGATTCTACATAACTATATTCGTCATAAGCATCTGTCCTGACAGGCAGTTTTTTCTTTTCAAGTTTGTTATTAACAAGCATTCCGACAATATAATAAACGACTGCAAATGTCGGAACTCCAAGTATCATTCCGGGAACTCCGAACAGACCCCCTCCGATCAAAATCGAAAACACAACCCAAAATGCCGACAAGCCTGTGGAATCTCCTAATATTTTAGGACCAAGCACATTTCCGTCAAACTGCTGTAAGGCGATAATAAAAATAATAAAGTAAATCCCCATCTTAGGCTCTGCAAGCAAAATAAGAATCGCGCTTGGGATTGCCCCTATATAAGGTCCGAAAAACGGAATTACATTTGTCACACCGACGATCACACTGACAAGCATCGCATATGGCATATTCAAAATCGACAGGCCTGCGAAACAAAGAACACCGATAATAGCCGAATCAATGATTTTTCCTATAATAAATCCTCCGAATATTTCATTACTCTTAATAGTAAGATGAAGAATCATATTGGCATTTGACGGTTTAAATATAGCATATGTTATTTTTTTAGACTGTTTTGAAAACTTTTCTTTACTGAACAGTACATAGACAGAAACAATTAATCCGATCAAAATATTCATAATTTCACGCATGAAATTCAGCACACCGACTGTCAAACCTGACATAAAATCATTAATGCGTCCAAGCAGATCTGTACGCATCCAATTTTGCACAAATGTAGTGGCCTCTTTCATCACACTTTCTACGATATTCCCGATCGTCGAATTTTCTGTATTCATTTCACTTAACTCTCTGATAAAACGGTTCATCTGACTCGGAACATTCATGATCATATCACGAATACTTTTATAAAGTTCCGGTATCATCATATTAAACAGTGTAAAAATAATCGTTGCCAATATCACAATCGAAATACAGATTCCTACGGATCTCGACACGCTTTTCGCCTGTTTAAAATTAGGAAATTTCTTTTCCAAAAAAGGAAGGAGCTTCCTGTCTACTGCTTTCACTATCGGATTCAAAAGATAAGCGATTGCCAATCCGTAAACAATCGGCTTTGAAACCAAAAATATTTTCCGAATCACTCCCGATATGTGTCCTGCCCGCAAAAGCAGAAAATAAAAAAGAATACATGTTAAAGCGCCGACTACGATCGCCACAGTTTTGCCGAACTGCTGTTTTAACCAAGAAGGTTTTCCTGTTCCGAATATCGGCTGTTTCACATAATACCCTGTTTTATTACCATTTTTTTCGTTCTTTTTATACTTTTCATCTTTTTTGTTTTCTACATTTTCCTGTTCATCGGTCATCTCATATACCTTCCAGTCTTTTTCGTTTATCAGATAAACTATAATTAATTTATTATAACGCTTTTATTCTTTCAGCGTCAACCGGAATATATCATAACCCGTACCATACCCCCATGCCATTTTGCCGCGCAGATTGTAAGCGATTGCCAAAGTCTCTCCCAAAATTCGTCTTCATTACAAAAATAAAAGGAACCGTCTTTTAATTTAAGACGATTCCTCTGACATTTACTCTGGATATATGATTTTCCTTTTCTCCGTTATCTTGAATAACTGCTTTGTCCTTTTTCGTTCTTGCTTAACCCTTAAAACATGTTTTTAAACAATCAGCCTATGCATGATTGAAATGTCGCGCACTCTGTTCCCGATGCCTGTTTTGCATCTCCGCCTTCTACGCTGATTTTTCCTGCATGGCATTCACACTCTTTATTATACATACAATTTGTTGCCTTACAATCAACGCAGGAACAATCTGAAGCCTCTTTCATAGAATTTGTGTAACTTCCTTCCTTTCTCTCCTGAAAGCTGTCACAACATGTCTCTTTCGGATTTTTTGCAGATTCTCCTCCTACTGTAATCTCATCAAGATCACAAAGAAACTGTTTGTTGTGTACACACGTCTGAACTGTACATTTTAATTGCGGCATAACGCTACCTCCTTTTATTCAATATCAATAGCATTATGTCCTGACATTACTCATAATATTCTTTTATTTTTCAAAAAAATTGCCAAAACCGCAAAAAACTCTCTCACAAGATAATTTATCTGAAAAACATAATTTGAAGAAGCCGATACTGAAAAAACATGAGCATATCCTTCCTGTTCTGCTAAAAGTTTTGCCCTGTAACTATGAAAATTATTTGTAACGATTCCGACCGTCTCATGTTTCGGATCAATAAATCTCCGACTGAAACTCAGATTTTCTCTTGTAGAAACGGACTGATCTTCCTTTCTGATCCGATTTTCCGCAACTCCTTGTTCGATAAGATATTGTTCCATTGCATCCGCTTCTGAAATATCTTCTCCCGGTCCCCTGCCGCCTGAAACAACTACCATTGTCCTTTCATTTTCCTCTAAATAATGAATCGCTGCATCAAGCCGCCTTTTCAGCGAATCCGTAATTTTTCTTCCTCTTACCTGCGCCCCCAATATAATGATCCACTGCGCTCCTCTTTCAGGTTTAGAAAACATACCTAGACAGATTTTAATTTCCACAGTCAGAAAAAGAATCCATAACCCCAGGCATATCCATCCGAAAACACTTTCCACATATGCAGGAAGCGGCACACATCCAAAAAACAGATGTGCGCCGCCGGTCAACAACCAAAAAACCGCAAAGGTCGATCGCAGTCTGCGGGAATAAATGACAAGTATTAAATAATACAACACACACAGACTTCCCAAAATCCAGAAATACTCTTTCATTTATGCATTTCTTCCGCAGCACTTTTTATATTTTTTGCCACTTCCACACGGACAAGGATCATTTCTTCCTATTTTCTTTTCTTTACGTATTGTTCCTGAATTTTTCTGCTCTTTGTACAGACGTTTTCTCGTATTTTCATCAAAAATCTTTTCCCACTGCGGAAGTTCATAAAGCCAGTCAGCTCTTGCATCTACCATGTTTTTATATAATTTTTCTTTATCAAATCCAAGACTTACTTCTGTATCCTCATCCATCGTCTCAATCGGATTCGGTGTTTTCAAACTGTCGTTGATTCCGTCAAGAAAACCAACCATCGTCATTACATCCTGACCGTATTTTTCGGCAAGTTCTTTCACTGTTCCTTTTACCTCTGTATCAGGATCATCCAGAAGCTGCTCGTAAATCGATGTCTCTATTGTAAAATATTTTCCCCAAAAACTCTCTAACTGCTCTTTTGACAGGTTTCTGTCATAAGCCATATCTCTCCATTGATCTAATAAACATTTTTCGCTCATTGTATATTGCTCCTTTATCTTTAAAATCCATCTAAATCATTATATAACAATTTCTGTTTGCCGTAAACTATTATTTTAGGTATAATTACAGCATACTGTAGGTTTGTCAAACATATGTTACACCCCGATCAATAAATTCCCTCAGAACAGT
>OGXA01001905.1_pt1 | contig 16123 bp, 10 predicted proteins | sample 1576171 | NCBI WGS metagenome assembly OGXA01 (sample SAMEA3541587, study PRJEB24748) | human gut metagenome | biome: human gut; feature: human-associated habitat; material: faeces | place: China | collected 2012 | reverse complement strand
TCTGCGGCAAGTCAGAGGCAATGGTTCACAAGCTGATTGAAGGTCCGGGCGTATTTATCTGTGACGAGTGTATTCGCCTTTGCAACGACTTGATCCAGAGCACCGAATTGGCGGACGCCCCCGATAAGCAGGGGGAGGACGGCGATATGGTGCTGCCCAAGCCGGCAGAGATCAAGGCCCAGCTGGACGCCTATGTGATCGGCCAGGACGAGGCAAAAAAAGCGCTGTCCGTTGCAGTATATAACCACTATAAGCGTATTTTCAGTACCCAAAAGGATGATGTGGAGCTGCAAAAGAGCAATATCTTGTTGATGGGCCCCACCGGCGTGGGCAAAACCATGCTGGCTCAGACCCTGGCAAAGATCCTGAATGTTCCCTTTGCCATTGCAGACGCCACCACCTTGACCGAGGCCGGGTATGTGGGCGAGGACGTGGAAAATATTTTGCTGCGCCTGATCCAGGCGGCGGACTTTGATGTGGAACGCGCCGAACGGGGCATTATCTATGTGGACGAGATTGACAAAATCAGCCGCAAGAGCGAGAACCGCTCCATTACCCGTGATGTAAGCGGTGAAGGCGTGCAGCAGGCGCTGCTGAAGATTTTGGAGGGAACAGTGTCCAATGTCCCCCCCGGCGGCGGGCGCAAGCACCCCCAGCAGGAGTTTATTCAGATTGATACGACGAACATTCTCTTTATCTGCGGCGGTGCCTTTGACGGCATTGAAAAAATCATTGAGAAGCGGATCGGTGGCAAGTCTATGGGCTTTGGCGCGGATATTCAAGCGGAAGATGTGGACGAAAACCGCGTGATGGAGCGGGTAGAGCAGCACGATCTGGTAAAGTATGGGCTGATTCCGGAACTGATTGGGCGTATTCCTGTGATCGCCGTGCTGGAGAATTTGGATAAACCGGCATTGATCCGCATTATGACGGAGCCGAAGAATTCCATTGTGAAGCAGTATACCCGTATGTTCCAAATGGACGGGGTGCAGCTGGAGTTCCAGCCGGAGGCGCTGGAGGCTATGGCCGATGTGACCCTGGAGCGCAAAACCGGCGCCCGCGGTCTGCGCAGCGTGTTTGAATCTACCTTAAAAGAACTGATGTTCCAGATCCCCAGCGACAGCACGGTGGAGAAGGTGACCATCACCCCGGAGACGGTGCGCAGCGGTGCGGAACCGATCATTTTGCGCAATCCCAAGAAGGAGAGCCACGACCTGACGGCCGGTGCTCTAAAGAACGCATAAGCAAAGGAGTGCAGTGCGCAGCAGCGTATTGCGCTCTTTTTTTCTTTACAGGTTGCCTTTTTATATATTTTATTATATAATACTGCGTAGCGATTTTTTTCTGCTTACGATTTTTTGAATGTAGAAGTAGGTTTTATAGATGGACGAGATGAATATTTTTGAGACGGCGCCCAGCTACCCGGTGATCCCTTTGCGGGGACTGGTGATGTTTCCGGATATGGTGCTGCACTTTGATGTGGGGCGCAAAAAGAGCGTTGCTGCGCTGAAAGCGGCCATGAACGCAGATCAAAAGATCTTTTTAGTGTCCCAAAAGGATGCAGCGGTGGATGAACCGGGGCTGGACGATCTGTTCGGCGTAGGCGTGATTTGCTCTGTGCGGCAGATGATGCGCATTCCCGGCAGCGAAAATATGCGCGTGGTAGCCGAGGGTGACGGGCGCGGCGCTTTAATGGCGTTTGTACGCACCAAGCCATTTCTTTCTGCGGTGGTACAGCCGCTGGAGGAACCGGAGGATCAGTTGGATCCGGATCGGGCCAATGCCTATCGCCGTGCGGTGAAAAAAGAATTTGAGCATTACGCTGAGATGGTGCCCAAGATCAGCAATGATGTAATTGCTAAGGTACTTGCTTATCAGGAAAACGGTCCTTTGGCGGATTATATTTGCTCCAATACCTTTATGGATTATGCGGACAAGCAGGATGTGCTGGAGTGCTTGGACCCGGGTGAGCGGCTGCGTATGCTCTTAATGCTCCTAAGCAAGGAAAATACCACCCTGGAGATCGAAACAGAGCTGCACGAGCGTGTGCAGGCTGAGATCGACAAAAATCAGCGGGAGTATTACCTACGGGAGGAAATGCGGGTGATCTCCGAGTCTTTGGGCGAGGAGGATAATCCCCAGGAGGAAGCGGACGGCTACCGGGAGAAGATCGGCAAGCTGCGCTGCGATGAGGAAGCCAAAACCCATTTGCTCAAGGAATGCGACAAGCTGGCAAAAATGCCCCAAGGTTCCCACGAGGCCACAGTGGTGCGCAATTATTTGGACAAGTGCCTGGAAATTCCGTTCGGTACATATACCAAAGACAATATGCGCCTGGATCGTGCCCGCAAGGTGCTGGATAAGGATCATTATGGATTGGATAAAGTGAAAGACCGCATTGTGGAGTCCTTGGCAGTGCTGCGGCGCAACCCGGACTTCTCCGGTCAAATTCTCTGTTTGGCAGGCCCGCCCGGGGTAGGTAAAACCTCTATCGTCAAATCCCTGGCAAAGGCCATGAACCGCAAGTATGTGCGGGTGGCGCTGGGCGGTGTCCACGATGAGGCAGAAATTCGCGGCCACAGGAAGACTTATATCGGCGCTATGCCCGGCCGCATTATTGATGCAGTGATCAAAAGCGGCAGTATGAACCCCATTATCTTGCTGGACGAGATCGACAAGATCGGCAACGACATCAAAGGCGACCCGTCCTCCGCACTGTTGGAGGCGCTGGACCCGGAGCAGAACAATACCTTTGCCGATCATTATATTGAGTTTCCGGTGGATCTGTCCAAGGTGCTGTTTATCACCACTGCCAATGATACTTCCACCATTGCTCCGCCGCTGTTTGACCGTATGGAGGTTATTGAGCTTGGTTCCTATACCGCTACGGAGAAGTTCCGTATCGCCAAGGACCATTTGGTGAAGAAAGAGATGACCAAGCACGCGCTGTGTGCCAGAGAGTTTAAGGTCACGGACGGCGCGCTGGAGGAGATCATCGCGCATTATACCAGAGAGGCCGGTGTGCGGCGACTGGAGAAATGTATCGGCACCTTGTGCCGCAAGGCGTCCGTAGCGCTGGAAAGCGGCGCCAAGTCTTTTCGCGTGAATGAAAAGAACTTGCAGGACTATCTTGGCGTGCCCAAGTACACGGATGACCTGATCCCGGGTGAAAACCAAGTGGGCGTGGTCAACGGTCTGGCTTGGACTTCCGTAGGCGGCACCATGCTGCCCATTGAAGTGTCTGCCTTCCCGGGCACCGGCAAGGTGCAGATCACCGGTAATTTAGGCGATGTGATGACCGAGAGCGTTAAGACCGCCGTGGGCTTTATCCGCTCCCGCGCAGACACCTATGGTATTGACGATCAGTTCTATAAAAATAAAGACTTGCACATTCACGCTCCGGAGGCGGCCATTCCCAAGGACGGCCCCTCTGCCGGACTGGCCATCACCACGGCGCTGGTCAGCGAGCTGACAGGCATTCCCATTCGCTGTGATGTGGCCATGACCGGCGAGATCAGCCTAAAAGGGCGGGCGCTGCCCATCGGTGGATTGAAAGAAAAGAGTATGGCCGCCTACAAGGCCGGTTGCTCCACGGTGATCATTCCGGCGGAGAACAGCAAGGACTTGCAGGAGATCGGCGAAGAAGTGAAAGCGGGCGTGCGCTTTGTGCCGGTAGACACCTTTGACCAGGTGCTGCCTATTGCGCTGGAATACATGCCCACACCTACCGCCCGGGAGGACAAACCCGCCGCCGTGCCGGTGGCCAAGTCCAAGCGTGCCGATCGGCCGGTGGCTCAGTGAGGTGCCTATGAATTATAACAAAGCAACCTTTGATCGCGCCTTTGGCATCTCCGCCCAACTGCCCCCGGCAGACGGGATTGAGATTGCCTTTGCCGGGCGCTCCAATGTGGGCAAAAGCTCACTGCTCAATCGCCTGTTTAACCGCAAGTCCCTGGCCCGGGTCAGTTCCGTACCCGGCAAGACGGTGACCGTCAACTTCTATGATGTGGACGGCGTGCACTTTGTGGATCTGCCCGGTTACGGCTACGCCAAGATCTCTAAGGCGGAGAAAAAGCGGTTTGGTGAGTTGATGGAGGGCTATTTTCAAAGCGGACGGCCCATTCGCCTTGTGGTGCAGCTGATTGATATGCGCCACGCCCCCACGGCGGATGATCTGCAAATGATCGACTTTTTGCAGCAGATCGGACTGCCCTTTGTGGTGGTGCTCACCAAGGCGGATAAATTAAAACCCACTCAGTATAAAAAAAGACTGGAAGAACTGGGCACGGAGCTGCCGAACCTGGGCACAGGCGTGCAGGTGATCCCGTTCTCTTCTGTGAAAGGGCAGGGGAGCGAACAGTTAAAGGCCGTCATCGAACAGGCCTGCCAGTCGGAATGATAGAAGCGGAGGATAGAAAAGATGGAGAAATTACCTTTTGTTACCAAGGAAAAGGCGGAGGAGATCGCAGCGCAGTTTCCCACCCCCTTTCATCTGTACGATGAGCGGGGTATTCGGGAAAATGCGGCTAAGCTGAAAGAGGCTTTTGCCTGGAACAAGGGCTACAAGGAGTTCTTTGCCGTCAAGGCAACGCCCAACCCCTTTCTGATTAACATTCTGCGGGAGTACGGCTGCGGCTGTGACTGCTCGTCCAAGACGGAGCTGATGCTCTCCAAAGCCATTGGCGCCGTGGGGGAAGATATTATGTTTTCTTCCAACGACACGCCCTTAGAGGAGTTCAAATACTGCAACGACCTGGGCGGTATCATCAACCTGGACGACATTACCCATATTGAAGCCGTGGAAAAAGCCTGCGGCAAGCTGCCCCGCAAAATGAGCTGCCGCTACAATCCCGGCGGTATGTTTAAGATCACCAATGATATTATGGACAACCCGGGGGACGCCAAGTACGGTATGACCACCGAACAGCTGTTTGAGGCCTTCCGGATCATGAAGTCCAAGGGCGTAGAGGAGTTCGGTCTGCACGCATTCCTGTGCTCCAATACGGTGACTAACGAGTATTATCCGCTGCTGGCCAAGGTGCTGTTTGATGTAGCAGTGCAGCTAAAGAACGAGCTGGGCGTAAAAATCAGCTTTATCAATCTGTCCGGCGGCGTTGGCATTCCTTACCGTCCGGAGCAGGAGCCGAATGATATTTTGAAGATCGGCGCCGGTGTACATAAGGTGTATGATGAGGTGCTTACCGCCAATGGTATGGGCGATGTGGCGATCTATACCGAGCTTGGCCGCTTTATGATGGGCCCCTACGGCGGCTTGGTGACCCGCGCCATTAACGAAAAGCATACTTATAAAGAGTATGTGGGCGTAGACGCTTGCGCCGTGAACCTGATGCGCCCGGCCATCTACGGTGCGTATCACCACGTGACGGTGCTGGGCAAGGAGGATCAGCCCTGCGACCACAAGTACGATGTGACCGGCTCCCTTTGCGAGAACTGCGACAAATTTGCCGTGGATCGTATGCTGCCGGAAATTGAACGCGGCGATCTGCTGTTTATCCACGACGCCGGCGCCCACGGCTTCTCCATGGGCTACAACTATAACGGCAAGCTGAAAAGTGCGGAAATTTTGTTAAAGACCGACGGCACTTTCCAAATGATCCGTCGGGCAGAGACGCCCAAGGATTACTTTGCCACCTTTGATTGCTTTGACTTTTACGACGACCTGATCAAAGGCTAAGGAAGATAAAAAAAGAGCGACCGGACAATTTTGTCCGATCGCTTTTTTGCGTTTTGCTGTTGGTTATTTGGTATAGAACATAGCGCCGGTTTGCGATTTGCTGTATCGGTACACACTCATCTCGATTCCCAGAGCCAGATAGATACAGAGTGACGAGGAACCGCCGGCGGAGAACAGGGGCAGGGTGATGCCGATGCAGGGCAGCAGGCTCAGCTCCATGCCGATATTAACAAAGGTTTGGGCAAAGAGCATAACGGCAATGCCGCTGCACATTAGGTAGCCGCCGTTATCCCGGGCACGCAGGCCGGTTTGACCTACCCGCAAAATCAGTATCGTTAAAATCAAGATCACTGCCAGTGCGCCGATAAACCCAAATTCCTCACCGGCTACGGACAGAATCATATCGTTCTGATTTTCCGGCACGGCGCCGCTTTGGGTCATATCGCCCTTTAAGAAGCCTTGACCGAGAAAACCGCCGTTGCCCATGGCGATCTTGCCGTTATTTTGTTGATACATGGTGCTCTCGTATTGCTCCGGGTAAAACAGGGCAATGATCCGCTCCCGCTGCAAGCCGGAGATCAGCTTCAACTTCCAGGCGGCCACAAAACCCACGATCAGTGCGCAAAACCCGGCTAAGAAGTAGCCGATGTTAATGCGGGCAAAGAACAGCATGCCGATAAACATAATCAGGAAGATCAGGGCGGACCCGGCGTCACCGGTCATCAGCACCAGCCCAATGGGGATCAACCCATGGATTACCAGCGGAATGATGGTGCGTATTTTATTGATCTTGTCCCGTACCATATCCAGGTGGTAGGAAAAGGAGATGATAAAGCCTACTTTCAGCAGCTCAGAGGACTGGAAGGTCAGCACCTTCAGGTCGATCCAGCTGCGGGCATCCTGCCGGGCATCCGGCGCAATGCCAAAGAAAAAAGTGTAGATCATCAAACCTACGCACCCGGCGGCGATCACCGGCCACAGCTTGGCTACCGCCTCATAGTTCACATTAGAAACCAGTAGGCAGATCACCACCCCCAGCGCCACGGACAGGAACATGGAGCGCACATCGCTGCTGATGATCTTGCCGTCCTTTAAGGCAGAGTGGGTAGCGCTGTACACCAGCGCCAAACCGTATAGAGAGCCAACCATGGCGGTTAGCAAAGTTACATAATCTAAACCGGAAAATAATTCCAACAGCGGCGATTGCTTTTGCCGACTGTGCACGATCTGCCTCCTCTCATTACAGGGTAGTCTTTATTATATTATGAATTTTGCCAGAATTCAAGAGAAGCGGGCAATTATTACTTGGATTATTTTATCCCTTGTGTTATAATAACTTGCGAGAAACGTTGCGCTCGCTGTGGCGCGTACAGGAGTATGTATATGCTGACAGATATTGAGATCGCCGCACAGGCGAAAATGAAAAGAATTACGGATGTGGCTGCGGCTATGGGTATTCGCCCGGAGGAGCTGGAGCCTTACGGTTATTATAAAGCTAAACTGTCCGATGATCTGCTGACTCGGCTGCAAGATCGTCCGGACGGCAAACTGGTGCTGGTAACGGCGGTCAACCCTACCCCTGCCGGTGAGGGCAAGACCACCGTGAGTATCGGCTTAGGTCAAGCTATGTGCAAACTGGGAAAAAATGCGGTGATCGCTCTGCGGGAGCCGTCCCTGGGTCCAGTGTTCGGCATTAAGGGCGGCGCTGCCGGCGGCGGTTACAGCCAGGTGGTGCCTATGGAGGACATTAACCTGCACTTTACCGGCGATCTGCATGCCATTACCAGTGCCAATAATCTGATGTGTGCGCTGCTGGATAACCATATTCAGCAGGGGAATGTGCTGGGGATTGATCCCCGCCGTGTGCAGGTGAAGCGGTGCCTGGATATGAACGATCGCGCCCTGCGCAATATTATTTGCTCTTTGGGCGGCACCCTGAATGGCGTGCCCCGGGAGGATCATTTTTGCATAACCGTTGCCAGTGAGGTAATGGCGATCCTGTGCCTTGCGGAAGATCTGCAAGATTTGAAAAAGCGGCTGGGTGACATTTTGGTAGCCTATACCTACGACGGCGCACCGGTGTATGCCCGGGATATTCAGGCAAACGGCGCCATGACCGTGCTGCTGAAGGATGCGATTAAGCCCAATTTGGTGCAGACCTTGGAGAATACGCCGGCCATTATGCACGGCGGTCCCTTTGCCAATATTGCCCACGGCTGCAACTCTGTACGGGCTACAAAAACCGCGTTGAAGCTGGGCGATTACGCCATTACCGAGGCGGGCTTTGGCTCTGACCTGGGGGCAGAGAAGTTTTTTGACATTAAGTGCCGCTACGCAGGACTGACACCCGCCTGCGTGGTGCTGGTGTCTACCGTGCGGTCAATGAAATATAACGGCGGCGTGCCCAAGGATCAGCTGAAAGAGGAGAATTTAGACGCACTGCGCGCCGGTTCTGTCAATTTGCTGGCGCATATTGAGAACTTGAAGAAATTCGGTGTGCCGGTGGTAGTGGCCATCAACCACTTCTATGCGGACACCCAGGCGGAGATCGACTATGTAGAGCAAATTTGCAAGGCGGCAGGTGCGGATTTTGCCGTGACCAAGTGCTTTGCGGAGGGCGGCGCCGGCAGTTTGGAGCTGGCTGAGAAAGTGGCTGCCGCCTGTGAAAAGGAAAATCACTTCCATACCCTATATGACCTGGATCTGCCGGTGTATGAGAAGATCGAGAAAATTGCCAAAGAGGTCTACGGTGCCGACGGTGTGGACTACACTAAGGCGGCAAAAAAGGCCATTGACGGCTTTATTGCACTGGGGGCAGACAAACTCCCGGTGTGCATGGCAAAGACCCAGTACAGTTTGTCTGACGACCCCACAAAGCTAGGGCGCCCCAGCGGCTTTCGTATTACCGTCAGCAGCGCCAGTCTGTCTGCCGGCGCCGGGTTCCTGGTGTGCCAGACCGGCAATGTGATGACCATGCCCGGCCTGTCCAAATCACCGGCGGCCTACCGCATTGATGTGGACGATCAGGGCAACACCGTGGGGCTGTTCTGATGCAAGTATTTCATTCTCATAGTTATGCTGATACAGTGCGTATTGCTGCCGATCTGGCAAAGGCCTTGCCAACCGGCACGGTGATTGCCTACTTGGGCGACCTGGGGGCGGGCAAAACCGCCTTTACCGCCGGACTGGCAAAAGGGCTGGGGTTGACGGTGGATGTGACTTCACCTACCTTTGCCATTTGCAATACGTATCGGCAGGGAGATGTGACCCTGCACCACTTTGATATGTACCGGGTAGACAGCTGGGACGATCTGTATTCCACCGGATTTTTTGATTATTTGGACACCGGCGCTTACCTGGCCATCGAATGGAGCGAGAATGTGTACGGTGCGCTGCCGCCGGACACCCTGATGGTGGAAATCTCCAAAACAGGGGAGCAGGATCGCACCATTGAGATTTATAAAAAAGAGGAGGAGAAAGCATGATCCTTGCGGTAGATGCATCATCTGTTACCGCAGCCGCGGCTTTATGTAGTGGTGACGGCGCGGTCGTGCGCAGCGACTTTCTCCATAATGGCCTGACCCACAGCGAAACCCTGCTGCCTATGATTCGGCGGGTGCTGGGGGACACCTCGGTGGCAGACCTGGACGCCATTGCCGTTACGGTCGGTCCCGGTTCCTTTACCGGGGTGCGGATCGGCGTAGCCACCGTTAAAGGTCTTGCCTTTGACAGGGATATTCCTTGTATCGCCGTGTCTGCTCTGGAAGCGGTGGCGTACCAGTTCCCGGAGGAGAACGCAGTGATCTGCGTGGTGATGGACGCCCGCCGCGGGCAGTTCTATAACGCCCTTTTTCGTGTGGAGAACGGTGAGGTGGAGCGCCTTTGCCCGGACCGGGCTGTGGACGGCGCTGCACTGGCTGAAGAATTGGTCGCCTATGACCGAGTGATCGTGGCCGGTGACGGCGCCCAGTTGTTTGTATCCTTGTTCCCGGCTGGGGAGGTAGCTCCTCCACAGCGGCAGTATGTGACCGGGCACGGCGTGGCCCTGGCCGCCCAAAAACAGAAAACCATGCCCGCCGCTGCGCTGATGCCTGTATATCTGCGGCTTAGCCAGGCGGAACGGCAATTAAAATTAAAAAAAGGAGAATCATAATGAAGATTGCAATGGGTTCCGATCATGCGGGCTTTCCGCTGAAAGAGGAAATCAAAAAAGTGCTGCTGGAGCAGGGCTATGAAGTAGAAGATGTGGGCTGCTATTCCCCGGAACGCTTCGATTACGCCATCAGCGCCCAAAAGGCCTGTGATTTGGTGGTAAACGGTACTTGCGAAAAAGCCATTCTGTGCTGCGGTACCGGTATTGGCATCTCTATGGCTGCCAATAAGGTCAAGGGCATTCGGGCTGCCTGTTGCTCTGATTATTTCAGCGCCAAGTACACCCGCGCACATAATGATGCCAATGTGCTGTGCATGGGCGATCGTGTAGTCGGCGCCGGGCTGGCACTGGAGCTGGTGCAGGTGTTCCTGACCACACCCTTTGAGGGTGGCCGTCACCAGACCCGTATTGACCAGATTATGGATATTGAGGCAGGGAAGAAGCTCTACTGAGTTTAAGACAGAAAAAAGCGCACAGGCAATCGCCTGTGCGCTTTCTTATTGGAATTTATTTTTGAATTTAGGACCACTTCAGTGCCTTAATAGAGAAGCCCAGTTCCGTATCCAGGCGATTCTTTTGCACCACGGCGACCACCTTTTTGCAGCTCTTTGCGCCGCTGACGGAGCCGGTGACCTTGTAGTAGTTGTTGTTGCCCAGGGACTCTACCCGGTTAATCTTTACGGACTGCTGCTTAGCCTCGCCTTTGGTGATGGTGAACACGCTGTCCTTATTGCTGTAACTGATAATGTTGTAGATGTTCTCTTTTTTTGCCGCTGCGTTGCAGTTGCTCTTAAAGTTGACCACCATCTGGCCGTAGTATTTGAACAGATCCAGCACAACGGTGCCGGAGGGAAAGCTGGTGCCCTTAATATCCTCACGGGCAGCCATCCAAACGGCAACATGGGTAGCCATTTCGGCGCTGACGCCGTCCTTGTTCTCATAACTGAACTTGTACAGGCCGGGTACCTCCAGCATCGCTGCGATGCGCTCCAGATCCTGTTGGGAAAAAATCACCTTTTTGCCGCTGGCATTGGTGGAGGGCACCTTATCCTTGGACGCCTCAATGGTGGTCAGCTCTTTACCGGTGGTCTCGCCTTTATTGTCCGGCTCCTGCGGCGTTACGGGATTTGGCTTCAAATTTTCGTTGCCGTTGCCGCCGTTGTTATTGCCGCCGTTTCCGTTTTCCTTACCATTGTTGTTGTTACCGTTATTATTGTTATCGTCTTCAATCGGCACTTCTACATAGTCGCCGTTGCTATTGGTTACCTTTTCGCCGTTTTTGTTGATTTCGTAGGCGTGGTTTTTGCCCTTTTTGTCCTTTTCATAGACCACATCTACTTCTTTGCCGTCTTTATTGATCTCTGTGCCAAACTCGGTGTCTGCATTGGCCAAACCGGCTTGGGTGGTGTCGGCGGCAGTGTTCTGTCCGTCTGTCTTTTTGGAAGAGCAGGCAGCAAAGACGCCGCAGACCAGTACGCTCAGCGCCATGATCAATGCAATACTCTTTTTCAAAGGGAACACGCTCCTTTTGGTGCTCTGCACCGTAATATCTCCTACATTATAGTCTTTTTGTGCATAAAAGGCAAGGGTTACGGCTGTAAGTCGCCAAATGTTTACCACTTATTCATATTCTTTACAGAATTAGCCAAATGGATTATAATGAATACAAACGGAAAGGGAGGTGGGACGTATGCGCCCTGCGGCTAAGGTCGCCATGAGCGGTATTTGTACGGCGCTGAGCGTGCTGCTGCTGTTTTTCGGCGGTGTGGTGCCGGTGCTGGCCTATGTATGCCCCATGCTCACCGGGGTATTGATGGTGGTGCTGGTGCGCACCTTCGGCTACGGCACAGCGTGGATCACCTATGTGTCTACGGGGCTGCTCAGCTTCTTTTTGGTACCGGACAAGGAGTGCATGTTGATGTATGTGCTCTTTTTCGGCTATTATACCATCGTGCGCCAGTGGATCGGGCGGCTGCGGCCTCGGTCGGTGGCGCTGGCTGCCGAGTGCCTGCTGTTTAATGCGGCACTGGCGGCAGTGAATCTGCTGCTGGTGTATGTGTTTGTCATTCCTATGGATGCGGTGAGCAGTAACAAGTGGTTTTTGGTGGGCTTTTGGCTGGCGATGAATTTGCTGTTCTTTCTTTACGAGCGGCTGCTGGGTGTGGCGGAACTGTTGTATGCCCGTAAGATCGAGAAGCGCCTGCGCAGCGTGTTTAAGAAGTAAAAAGCGACTTGTATTTGTAAGATACAAGTCGCTTTTTGAATTATTCCGTATAAACGCGGGGTACGCGGGGATTCACCAGCAAGGGTGACAGGTCGCAGGTGGCAATATCGCCGGGCTGTACGCTGCTGCCGGTTACATCCACCGCCGTGTGGGACAGCCCTACCTCGCCGATCACCGGGTAGGCTTTGCCGTTAATGGTGACGGTCAAATGGGCTTTCTTGAGAAATTGCTTGAGGGCAGAGAGTACACTGTGAAAGTTGTGGTCCTCTTTCTCCTTGGTCAGGCCGAAGCCGTCATAATGCCCCATTGGCACAATGGCAATGGTGGTGGGGCGCTTGGTAACAAAGGTGCCGTTGTAGCCCACCGCATAACCGGCGGGCACTTTCTTTATGTCCACCACTTCCGCCTCCAGTCGACCTAAGCGGTGCAGAGGCGTTTTGCTATGGGTGATCACCCGTCCGGTAAAGGCGGAGCCGATGCGTACCGCGTCCAGCGCCACATGCTCCACATTCAACAATGCGGGGGAGTTGGCTGCATGGCGGGTACCTACGGACTTGCCGGCCTTTTCAATCTGCGCCAGCGTGTCTTTGAACACTTCCAGCTGGGCAATGGTTTTGGCCTTGTCGTGAAAGGCGCTGCTAAAATGGGTGTATGCGCCGGTGAATTCCAAATTAGGCAGGTCGTAGCAGGCAATGGCCTCCGCTACCTGCGCAGGCAAAAAGCCGTAGCGACCCATGCCGGTGTCGATCTTCAAATGGCACGGAACCTTGACACCCAAATCGGCAGCCGCCGCTTGCATCGCCTGTGCTGCCCGGGTGCTGCCGATGGTGGCAATACAGCCGGTGTCCGCAATATGGCGCACCTCGCTGTCCACGCAGGTGGAGCGCATCACTAAAATATCCGTGTTCGGTTGCAGCACCGCCCGCAGGGGGGCAATGTCCGTCACTTCCGTTACTGCCAAAGTGGTGATGCCGCAGTGCTCCAGGATCAGCGCCAGTTCCGTTAGGCCAAAGCCGTAGCCGTTGCCCTTAACGACGCCGATAATAGGCACGCCCGCTTTCTTTTGCAGGTAATGCACATTCTCGATCAATGCGGTTTTATCAATTACATATCTGCTCATTTTCTTACTTTTTCCAATACCTTTGTTGCCAAGTTATACAGGTGGTACACCGGCTTGTTGATCACATAGTCAAATTCGCCGATAAATTCTTTCATATACCCGCCAAAGCCGTGCTTAAACCGCCACAGACCATAGTGGGGGTTGTCCGGGTTTTGGCAGTCGCCGCTGATGCCGCCAAAGTCATAGACCTTACAGCCGCACTCCATACCCCACTGCATCATGGCCCATTGCAGGGCATAATTGGGGTACACATTGCGGTGGGCGTTGGAGGAGGCACCGTACTGGTATTTCATCACATTCTGCCCCCACTTAATCGCTAAGGTGCCGGCAATGGCTTTGCCCTCATAGTAGGCCATATACAGGCGGCAGTCCTCGCCCATGCAGTTCATAATTTGCTCAAAATAGCTTTTCGGTCGGGTGGAGAAGTTGTCCCGCTCCCCGGTCTCCCGCATAATGCGTACAAAGTCGTCCAGCGCCTCGGTGCCCATCACTTTTACTTCCACGCCTTTCTTTGGCGCTTTGCGGATTCGGTTTCTGTAATCCGGCTTAAAGGTGAGCATCAGCTCCTGCTCGTTCAGGCCGTTGTAGTCAAAGCAGTAAACAAACCGGGGCTGCACATTCTCAAAATCCATACACCCCGGGTTCAGTTCTACAAAGCCCTTGTTCAGCAAATGCTGCTTGTAGGCCTTGTTCTCCACGGTGATCTCCGGGTCGATTTTAATACAGTAGCCGTGGTATTCCTTTGCAATATCCAAAAGTGCGGCAAAGAGCGCGTCAAAGGTGGCAAAATCATCTTCGTCCGCCACAAAGCCGCGGCAGCAGTAAAGCAGGGAGGCTTTGATCACCGGCACGGTACGAATCAGCACATCGGCACTGCCCTTAATGTTGCCGTCCTCGTCCCTCAACATCACGGCTTCCCACTTCCAGGCGGACTTGACCTTAGCCCACTTGGAGGAGTGCTGGAACAGGCCCTTGGGGTGCTTTTTGATAAACGCTTCATATTGGTCTAAATTCTCTTTTGTTACACGCTCGATCATAACAGACTCCTTTATATTTCTGCTTTTTATTATACCAACATTCTGCCCGCTTGTCCACCCACTCCGGCGGTTTTCTGCATTTTGCTATGTTGACAAGCGGCGGGCGTTCCTTTATTATTATCTATATAGTATGAATCGGGGGCAGACCTATGCAAAAACCAAGATATGCCGATCCCAGTGTGATCGCAGTGAATAAAGAAGACGGCCACGCCATCGCCATGCCGTATGATACGGCGGCGCAGGCGCTGGCAGGGGAGAACAGCCCATACAAACGGAGCCTGAACGGGCTTTGGAAGTTCAGCTGGTGCCGAGGCGTTAAAAACGAACTGGAGGGCTTTGAGGCACCGGATTATGATGACGGCACCTGGCGGGAAATTCCCGTGCCCTCCGTGTGGCAGACCCAGGGTTATTCCGTGCCTTACTATTATGCCAGCACATTTCCCAGAGCGCTCAGCCGCAGCAAGGGCAAAATTCCAAAAATTGACCCTGCTATGCAGGAGGTGGGCTACTATCGCCGCACCTTTACCATTGATCCGGAGTGGAAGGGGCGTCAGGTGTTCTTGCACTTTGGTGCAGCCAAGGCGGCGCTGGAGGTGTATGTGAACGGCCAATTCGTAGGCTATTCCCAAGGCTCTATGACACCCCACGAATTTGATGTGACCCGGTATCTTTTGAATGGCGAAAATCTGGTGTGCGCCAAGGTGTACCGGTACAGTGACGGCAGCTATCTGGAAGATCAAGATATGTGGTGGCTGTGCGGCATTTACCGGGAGGTGTATTTGTTCGCTGAGCCAAAGGTTTGCCTGCGGGATTTTTATTTCCGTACGGAGCCGGACGCGGATTTTCGGGACTGGACGGTGCGCCTGGACGGCTATTTGCACCTGTACGCCCCCACAAAAGAAGACTTGACCTTGCGTGCCGCTTTGTATCGGGACGGCCAAAAGGTCTATGATCTGGGCAGTGCTGCCTGCAAGGGGGACCGGCCCCGTCAGACCTTGCAGTTGGAAGCTGCGGCTAAGGCACCGCTGTTGTGGTCCGCAGAGCAGCCAAACACCTATACGCTGGTGATGGAGTTGCTGTGTGGAAAACGCGTGCTTTGCGCTAAGCGCTACACCGTGGGCTTTAAGAAAGTGGAAATTCGGGGCGAAAAAATCTATTTTAACGGCATGCCCCTGTTTGTACGCGGGGTGAATCGCCACGACTTTGACCCGGACAATGGCTGGGCTGTGCCGGAGGAACGGTATCGGCAGGATATGGACCTGATGAAACAGGCCAACATTAATGCCGTGCGCACCTCCCATTACCCGGACGATCCCCGGTTTTATGACTACTGCAACCGCTACGGCTTTTATGTAATGGACGAGTGCGAGGTGGAGAGCCACGGCGTGCGCCGCAAGGGCGTACCGGGGGACAGCCCGGTGTGGACGGCGGCCTGCGTGGATCGTATGGAGCGTATGGTACTGCGGGACCGGAATCATCCATGTGTGTTTATGTGGAGTCTGGGCAATGAAGCCGGGGACGGTACCGCCTTTGCAGCAATGAAGCAGGCGGCGCTGGTGCTGGACGACACGCGCCAATTCCACTACGAGGGAGATTTTGACCTAACCAAAAGCGATGTGATCTCCCGTATGTATCCCACCGCCGATGTGATGGAAAAGTTGGGCAAAAAAGAGCCCATTACCATTTCCCTCTACGACAATATCGCCAATCAGCTGGCAGCGGACAGCAAGCCCATTACTGCCGAGATGTATGAAGGCAAGCCGGTGCTGCTGTGCGAGTATGCCCATTCTATGGAGAATTCTCTAGGCAACTTTGCCGACTATATGGCGGATTTTGAAAAGTATGACAATATGTGCGGCGGCTTTATCTGGGACTTTGTGGACCAGGCGTTGCA
>OGXA01001885.1_pt1 | contig 16262 bp, 14 predicted proteins | sample 1576171 | NCBI WGS metagenome assembly OGXA01 (sample SAMEA3541587, study PRJEB24748) | human gut metagenome | biome: human gut; feature: human-associated habitat; material: faeces | place: China | collected 2012 | reverse complement strand
AAGCATGCCGACGGCAGGATTGAAAGCATGTTCCTTCCTATGAAGGATGACGTCCAGGCAAGCCTTTACGACGAGATAGTACCGGGTACAAGCATTACGGCAAGCATGCTCTCGTATCTTATGTTCAACCGTTACCAGATGTCAACGCCTGCATACAGGGAGGCAAAGAACCGTCTGTCGGATATGGACTGGAACACTTCTGTTCAGAACCTGCTGAACTGGGCCGACAAAGGTGCCATGCAACTGAACAAGCTGATACCTGCCCTCAAGAAAATAGCCCTTCAGGACGGCGCGAATGTGAATGTGGATGAGACATGGCTTCGTTACCACGCTTACAATAAGAAACGCAAGACCTATATGTGGTGTCTGGTAAACAGAAAAGCCCGTATAGTCATCTTCTTCTATGAGGATACGACGGATGATGAAGGTTTACAGAAACATGGAGGCAGGAGCAGAAACGTATTGAAGGAGTTTCTTGGTGATGCAAAAATCAAATCACTACAGAGTGACGGTTACAACGTATATATGTATCTTGACAATGAACTTATGGATATAGAGCATCTCTGCTGTCTGGCTCATGCAAGAGCCAAGTTCAAGTATGCCTACGACCAGGGAAGTCTGCAGGCAAGAATCTTCCTTGAACTGATAGCAAGATTATACGGCATGGAAGATACTTACCGCCGGGAAAAACTCACTCCAGACGAGATTTACCGCAGAAGGAACAGTAAGGAAACGACGGAAATCATCGAGAAGTTAAGGACGGAGCTTTATGATCTGCTGGCAAATCCTGAAGAGAGCCGAAGCGAACTTATGAGTAAGGCACTTAACTATCTGAAGACCTTCTGGAATCAAATCTTCGCCTACAGAAATGACGGTGAATACTCAATAGACAATTTACCAGCAGAACGGGCACTGAGACCTGTTACCGTCCAACGGAAGAACAGCCTGTTCTTCGGAAGTGTGAAAGGAATACAGAACTCCGCAATCTATAATACCTTTATAGAAACCTGCAAGCAGGTGGGAGTCTCCTTCAGGGATTACTTCTGCAAGCTGCTCAAAGAACTAAAAAAGGGAAGAACGGATTACGAAAACCTTCTTCCCATGACAATATGCAAATAATAATCGTTAAATTTGTGGACTCTTTTTTAGACGGGTGCCTGCTGGCGCCCGTCTAAAAGGGGACACCCTAAAATTGGAAACTTACATAATAATCCATGAATTCATTCTCTCATCATTGAGGAGTACCCAGTATATACTACTCAACAAAGAGATATCCTTAAATCAGATATCTATAAATAATAGTTATGAGTTTTTTTCTTTTCATTGAAAAAATAATTTCTCTTTAGTTTTCATTTATCAGGTATTAATATGAAAAACCTTATATAATTTTATCATAAATACCATTCGAAACTATATAAGGTTAAATAATATCAGTTAGATAGGCTGAAACAAGTATAACAAAACGAGCAGCTATTTAGGTAATTATTAAGCACAAAAATTACAGATATGCATTAAATTAATATTATGTAGTAATTATTGTTGGATCATTAGTTCTATGATGTATTTTAGTTCTGTTAAAAGCCGAGAAAATAAAAAGAAGAATTTAATTGAAGTTTTTTTGTTTTTTATTTCAAAATAGATTTATCAATAATAAATACAACTCTCATGACAAATTTGGCAATTCACTGAGAGAAACTTTGGTTCAGATGAAAAAATTATACAACACTATCGCAGCATCTATAATAACAAACAAATAATTAATGTCAATTAATCTCTTTTAGCATTTTCAACATACTATTGTAAATATCTTGTAGTTTACATTACACTTTTTGAATAGTTAATCAAAATTAGATATGAACGTATCAGGAAAAATATCAAAGCCCTCTTTAGTGCTAATCACCCAATCATTTCCTTTTGGACTTGTTGAGTCTAGTTTTTTAAAGGAAGAGATTAAGTCTCTAGCAAGAAGTTTTGAAATTCATATTGTCAGTAGAAATATTAAAGATTCACAGTATGTGACTGTACCTGAAGATATAGTATTGCACAGATATGATTCGTCATTAAAATACAATGCAATAGAACTTTTAATAAAGGTCATATTTTCTACAAACTTTATTAAGGAGGTTTTTACGATAATTAAACAAAATAAGTTTTCGTTTAATCATTTAAAAATGTGTCTCAGAGTTGAAATGAGAACACTTCATTTTGCAAAATATTTAGAGATTATTAGAAAGCAAATAAAACGAAATACAGTTTTATATTCCTATTGGAACGATTATGCTTGCTTTGCTTCTACGCGAGTAAAACGTAAGGGGGACTTTGTAATTAGTCGATTGCATGGCGGGGATCTATATGAGTTAGATATTAATGACAGATATCAACCATACAAGTGCTTATATAATAAAAAAGTAGATTGGCTTTCTTTCATCTCAAATAAAGGACAAAACTATTTTTGTGAAACATATTTTGATGTTTCTGATAAAGCGTCCATAAATTTCTTAGGCGTCCCTGAACATCCGATTAAATATATGTTTTCGGACAGAAAAGATGTCAAAATAGTGAGCTTTTCTTATGTACGCGATATTAAACGCATTGACAAAATTATAGATGCATTAAGCCAGATAGATAATTTAAACATCCATTGGACTCATATCGGAGCACGATATCTATACAATCAAATCAGAGAGTATGCAAAATATAAGCTTAATAATAAACCCAATATTAGCTATCAATTTTTGGGTGAAATGAAAAATGAAGATGCATTAGACTATATTGCCAGTCATGAATTTGATTTTTTAATAAATGTATCCTCTACGGAGGGGATGCCTATGACAATGATGGAAGCATTTTCTATGTCAATTCCTGTAATTGGGACCAAGGTAGGTGGAGTTCCCGAAGTAGTAAGGCATAATTACAACGGATATTTATTGGAAGTTAACTTTCGTGATGAAGAACTTATTTATATCTTAATGAATTATGCAAACTTATCGTTCGAAGATAAGCTAAAACTTAGAGAGCATGCAAAGAATACATGGAAAAACAATTTCCATGATGTGGTAAATTATAATCTTTTTACAGAATTATTAGTATATAAATTCCAGCAATATGATAAAGTTGAATGAAATTGAATTTTTAAGACCCATACTATTTATTCAATTATTTTTTGTTCATGCTTTTACCATCTATACGATAACCTCTTGGAAAATTCCGAATGGTATTGAAAGTGTAAACCTATATGATTGGATAGCAAGAATTTCTTATAGTTGTATGTTAGAGCTCTTTACTTTCATATCTGGATATGTATTTTATTTTGTATACAATAAAAAGAAATTTACTTTTAACGCATTGGTCTTATCAAAGTTTAAAAGACTAATCATTCCTTCAATCTTATTCAGCATACTGTATTATCTACTCTTGATGGAACATAAAGGATTTAGTTTCCAGCTGATATATGAGATTATATGCGGAGAAGGACACCTTTGGTATTTAAATATGTTATTCGGGTGCTTTCTTTTATTATACTTAATCAAAGATGTAAAGAGACCATTTTACTTTTTATTGGGAACATTAATTATTTCTATATTTTCTCGCTGTCCTAACATATTTCGCATCAGTCAAATAGCATACTATTTTTTCTTTTTTTATTTAGGTTTCATTATTTGCAGATATAGAGAACCTATTATCCAATATATAATTAGGAGAAAAAAAGGACTTTTCTTTATGAGTATGTTACTTATCCTTTCATTGGCACTATTATTGCCTTTAAATATTCATTTTAAATCATACATTGCAGATACTTGGTTAACGGGATACTTCATTGCTGCATTAACAAGATTCATTAATATTATTTATTCTTTAATAGGGATTGCCTTTTGGTATTACATTTCTGTACATATATCTCAAAAAATTGCCGAGGTTCCTGAATGCATTAAACAATTTAATGTTTTAAGCATGGGAGTCTATGTATTTCATCAATTTATCTTAATGTTCCTTTATTATCATACACCATTGCCAGATATTAGTGGAACTTATTTACTCCCGTGGATTGCAATATGTTTGGCTTTACCAGCATCGGTAATATTATCTTATATATTCAGATTAACAAAAATTGGAAAATCAATAATATAAACTAATATGAAAAAGTTATTTAGATTTCTATACAACATTATAGCAAAGAGATTACCGTTATCTAATTCAAAGTATAACTTTGGATCTAAACAAATACGCTATTTCCTTGCAAAACGTTTTATTATCTCTATAGGTAAAAATGTTAATATTGAAAAAGGAGCATCTTTTACTTACTCAACAAAAATTGGTGATAATAGTGGACTTGGAGTCCGTTGTGAAATTAACGGCGAGGTTGAGATTGGTAATAATGTAATGATGGGGCCTGACGTTATAATATATACCCAAAACCATGCCTTTCGAGATAAAGATAGTCTTATCATAAATCAAGGTTATTACCAGCCTCAGAAAGTTGTAATTGGTGACGATGTATGGATAGGACGTAGAGTAATAATATTACCTGGGGTACATATTGGCAGAGGTGCGGTTATAGGAGCTGGTGCTGTAGTTGCCAAAGATATACCAGAATATGCAATAGCAGTAGGAAATCCAGTAGTAATTAAAGGGTATAGAAAATGACAGTCTTATTTTTTTTCTATGTCTTATCGTTGTTGTTAACAGCAGTAAGTAATAGCCGAAATCTATCCAAGTCTTTTTTCTTTATTGTGTTGTGTATTAGCACAATCTCTTTTTTCTATGTTCCATCAGAATCCGCAGATTTATATAGGCATTTTGCAAATATTGAATTTTATAGAGACGTAGGGTTTGACTGGATTTTAGAAAATAGAATGGACTTAAATCCTTTGACGAATTTATTATTATACGCATTTTCTTTTACAGGAGAACCTCGTTTATTCACAAGTTTTTGCACATTTATTACATACGGTTTTAACTTTCTGCTTTTATATAGAGTATCGAAGTGGTATTCTTTAAGCAAGTCTAAAATTGTGTTGCTCACAATGTTCTTGTTGTTCAATTGGAATTATCTACTTGTTGCAAGTAACTGTAGAATCTTTATGTTATATGCTATAGTAGCATATTTTTTCTATATGGAATTTGTTGAAAATCGTTTTCATAAATCAGCATTAATTGTATATCTAGCCTCGATTTTATTTCACTATGGAATCTTATTAGTAGTCATTCCACGATTGCTATTATATCTTTATAAACCGACTAATAAAATAGTATATTTATGGGCACTAATAGGATTAGCATTTTTTGCTTATAATGGTATATCAAATTATCAAACACTATTTTTAGATTCTGTATCAGATAGAATAGAAAGATACAAGGACTATAAAACTTTTGGAAAATGGCAATTTCTTAATTCTCTGATTGTTGTGCTAATGTGTTGCTTTTATACAATAAAGAAACGATTCTATTTAAAAGAGATTAAACGTTTTTCTTTAGTTTTTGGGTTAATAGTTATACCTATTTTCTTGCAAATATCAAATTTTCAAGTCATTTATCGAGAGTCAAATTTAATAGCTTCCCTTTCCGTTGTTCTCTTTTCTCAGATTTTGAGTAATAAAAATGACTATATAATGCGACAAATAATAGGGATACAATCCATTATTTCGCTTGTATATTCCTTTATATATGTATATCCTAACATGGACTTTATATTTGTAATTTAATGGCACTTATAAAAGATTTTTCAAAAATAGCCGGTAGTTCTTTTATTAATTTTCTTATTGGACTGCTAACAACACCATTGATTACTCGTATTGTAGAACCAGAGCAATACGGAAATTGGTCATTATTCTGCATCTATAGCAGCGTTTTAGCAAGTATACTGCTCTTAGGTACAGATTATATTATTGTCCGATACTATTACAAGCATGAAGTTAGAACATATAAAACCAAACTTACGCGCTGGTGTTTTACTACCTCATCAATAGCTGTTATTATCGCAGGTGTTCCAATTGTTCTTGTGTTAGCTCACATTCGTCCTAATTGGAGTTGGTTTATTTTATGCTTACTTGTATTCAATGTATGGGTAAATATTATTAATCGATTAGTAAATTTACTTTTGCGATTTGAAAACAAAATTAATGTATTGTCTATTGCAACTATTCTTCATAAAGTATTATTTGTCACAATCGCTGTCGCAACGCTATTTTGTGTAACAGATCAAAAATACGAATTACTTTCTATTGCTACTGTTTTTTCAACTAGCATTACAATATTAGGGTGTATTTATTTTATTCGTTATTTATTCAAGAATGAAGGATCTGCTATTTCATACATACTGCCCAAACGCGAGATGCTTACTTATGGACTTCCTCTAATGCTTTCTGGCTGTACTTATCTTTTGTTCCAAGCTACAGATAAATTGGTAATAGGTCATTTTTGTTCAGAGGCAGATTTGGGCATTTACTCAAGTGCAGCAAGTTTTTTGTCTCTATTTGCCATACTTCAAAGTTCTTTTACTACAGTTTGGTGGCCATCTGCAATGAAAAACTATGAACGCAATCCCGAAAATAAAGTTTTATATATTAAGGCAAATGATATAATCTGTTTTATTATGATAATAATAGGACTAACCTTTATTATTTCAAAAGATTTAATCATATTATTATTGGGAGAACAATTTAGAGGTGCAGTTGTGATATTACCGTTTATCATTTTTCAACCAATTCTTTATACTCTTTCAGAAACCACGGTAGTAGGTTTGAATTTCCAGAAAAAATCTAAAGTTCAATTATTGATTACTATTTCATCATTGATATTCAATATTATAATAAATATCATACTGACAAAGGAATTCGGTATAATTGGTACATCAATAGCAGTTGGGTTGTCTTACATATTCTTCTTAACACTTCGTTCTATTTTATCATATCGCTATTATAAGGTTGAATATCATTTTACAAAGATGTATATCAGCGTTTTTATATTATTTTTCTTTGCCCTAATACATACTACTCACCCTGGAGAAATGTATTCATACCTAATGGTGATTCCTTTTTATATTATTATTGGTATCATGTACAGAAACGTTATACAGTTCGTCCTTGAAAAGTTCAGGACTGGATATTATAGCATAAAAAACAAAATTAATAAACCATAATACAGTGTAAGTTCTCAAGTCCTAGCAGGAATATCATTCTGAACCTCATTCATGCACCGTTTGGAACTAAATTGCCAGTTATAAGTTATACTTTGAGGTAAAAAACAAATTTACTAAAGTCTTTTGACTTAATATTCATTATTCTTAGCATACCGTTTATTATTCCTAAAGCAGGAATTAAATTGGCATATAGTTCTACAAGAATTTAGTACTGCATGCTCTCTATAAAATCATCTATAGAGAGACATAATAACAATTAAGTCTATCTTTCACTATAGAATACTAGACACAGTTAATAGAACAAACTTCCTGAGGATTTTTACATATACACTCAAACCCTAAAACTTTTATTTATTCACCTAGAAAAGAATAGGACAATTCCAAATTGAAAGAGTCAATCTGATCTTCATACAATAAAAATGTACACATCTTCTTATTTCTCTTTTTCAATATTGAAATGTGCCCCAATACCATTAATCTAAAGTAAGTTTTTCAAAAAAATATTAAGTTATGAGAATACTACAAATCAATGCAGTTTATGCAAAATCAAGTACAGGAAGAACGACTCGTGAAATGCATGAGTATCTCCTTGAACATGGTTATGATTCTTATATTGCGGCTCCAGACTTAGCTGGACTTTCTTCAAATTGCTATAAAATCGGGAATACATTGGATTATAAACTTCATGCATTATACTACAGAATCACAGGAAAACAAGCCTATTCATCACAAATTTCAACAAAGAAATTATTAAATTGGATAAAAAAAATTAATCCTGATATAATTATTCTGCGAAATCTTCATGGTAATTATATAAATCTGCCAATGCTTGCAAGATTTATAAATGAAAATAATATTGCTACTATAATTGTACTTCATGATTCATGGTTTATCACAGGAGGATGTACATATTATATAGCACCCCAATGTTATAAATGGAAAGAATCTTGTGGCAAATGTCCAGCTCTACATAACGATATAAAAAGCTGGTTTTTTGATTCAACGTCAAAAGTGCTTGAAGATAGAAAAAGAATGCTTGGAAATCTAAAACGTTTATCTATAATCGGAGTATCTCAATGGGTAACAGATGACGCAAAAAAATCGGTTCTCAAGAATGCTTTTCGGATTCAATGTATATACAATTGGATTGATCTTAATATTTTTTACCCTAGGGATAGAAATTTATTAAAACATAAATATGGGTTTGGAAAAAATCAGTTTATTATACTTGGGGTGTCAGCCTCTTGGTCTGCCGCAAAAGGTATAAATTTATTTCATGAACTAGCAAATATACTCCCTCCTGAATTAAAAATCGTTTTAATAGGAAATAGTGAATCTTTAACAGAAAAACATCCTAATATAACTTACCTTAAAGCGACCAATAATATTACGCAATTAGCGGAAATGTATGCAATGGCTGATGTCTATGTAAATCCAACCATCCAAGAAACATTTGGTAAAACAACAGCAGAGGCTCTTTCATGTGGAACTCCTGTAGTTGCATATAATGGAACAGCAACACCTGAATTAATAGGAACAGACGAGAAATGTGGATATCTAATCAATGAACTTAAAGCCACATTATTCAGTGAAAAGATTATAGAAATCTATAAAAAAGGAGTAAATCAATATACTCTACAATGCAGAAATCGGGCAGAATTATTATTCAATATGGAAACTAACATAAAAAAATATATAAGTTTATTTCATGAAATGCTAAATTAGAAGATTTGCACATTTAAACATATACTATATATAAATTCAACCTAACTCTCAAATATAAACTCCTAATATGGCTAATCTACAAAATATGATAAAATACAGTATCATTATTCCAGTTTATAATGTTGAAAAATATATTAAACAATGCATTGATAGTATTTTAACACAATCATATACAAATTATGAAATAATTCTTGTCAATGATGGAAGTAAAGATTCTTCAGGATTAATTTGTGATGAGTATAAAAAAATAAATACACGAATAAGAGTCATACACAAACCTAATGGAGGACTTTCTTCAGCTAGAAATGCAGGACTTGATATGGCAAAAGGGGAATATATTATTTTTCTTGACAGTGATGATTGGTGGGATGATACTAATGCATTATTGTATATTGATAAAAAATTAAAAGAAGCTGATGACGATATTCTTATTTTTGGTATGAAGAAATATTTTACGTCATCTAGAACATACGGTGATGAAAGGCCACCCATTTTAAAAAGAGGAGAAGAAATCTCAATGGAAAATCTCATGAGAAACAATATTTTTATCGCATGTGCTTGTAATAAAGTTGTTAAGCATAGCCTTATCAATCGATTAAACCTGAGATTTAGAATTGGACAATTAAGCGAAGATATAGAATGGTGTGCTAAGCTATTACTTGCTAATCCTACTATAAATGTATTACCTACATGTTTTTATGTATATAGGCAACAAAATCCATCTTCTATCACAGCTACAATAACTAGAAAAAACGTAGAGCATGTATTAGATACCATCGTAAGACTTACTAAAACCCAAATGACAGTCCCTCTAAAACATTATCTGGCTAATCAACTTGTGCTTTTAATGTCTTTCTCTAGAAAAGTAGAAAAAAATGAGATTGCAGACTTGCTTGATGAAATGAAAAAATATTGGTGGCTTATCAAATATAATTGGTACCCATATACAAGATTAGTATCTAAAGTACGCTTTTTGGGATTCAATAATGTCAGATATTTATTGAGTATTTACCATAAATATAAAAGAGGAGAATGAAAATACTTATCATATCAAAGGAAGCCTGGAGGGATGAGCAAAATGGAGGTAATGTTCTAACAAATTTGTTTTCACAGTTACCAAACTCAGAATTTGCCCAAATATACTGTAATGAACAAGAACCCAATAATTCTATCTGTAAAAATTACTATCAAATGACTGATAGGATGATGGTTCATAACATATTACATAAAACCAAAGTTGGCAGAAAAATCATCTATGAAAACCCACCTATAAATACTATTGCCTCAAAAGAAAGTTTTAAAAGTACAGGTAACATTTTTGGAGGATCAATTAAACGTTTAATACGTGAACTGGTATGGAGCTTAGGCAAATGGGATAAAAATGAGATCATCGCATTCGCCAAAGATTTTAATCCTGACGTTATATTTGCCCCCTGCTATGGAAATCATTATATGCAAAAGTTGACTATTTTAATTCACAATGCATTAAAGAAACCTGTAATTTCATATATTTCTGATGATTTTTATACAAATAGACAATTTAAATTTTCACCTCTTTTTTGGTTAAATCATTTTTTATTGAGACATCGGACCAGAGAAACATTTAAGCATTATTCTCTTGTTTACACAATGACAGATGAACAAAAAGAACAATGTGAAAAAGACTTTAAAGTCAAAATGAAAATTCTTCGGAAAAGCGGCTCTTTTGAAGAGCAATACAAAAAACAGTCTGTAAATACGCCAATTCGTATTATTTATGCTGGAGGAATATATCTTAACCGATGGAAAACATTAGGCTTTTTAGCAAATACAATCAAAAAAGTTAATGAAAATGGAATCAAATTTGTTTTAGATATTTATACGAACAATTCGTTAAATGATGAAATGCAGCGGGCCATTAATGATGGGGTTAACTCACGAACCCATAAGGCGGTTTCAATGATAGAATTAAAAAGAATTTATCATGAAAGTGATATCGCGTTACATGCTGAAGCATTTGATATAACTAACCGCCATGTAGTCAGAATGTCCTTTTCTACAAAAATTATAGATTGCTTGGATAGTGGTTGTGCAGTTATGGCTATATGTGATAAAAAACAGGCAGGAGGTTCTTATCTCAGAAAAAACAATTGTGCCATATGTGTAAACGACTTATCAGAGCTTGAACATACACTACAATCGATTATTAAAAATCCACAGATATTAATAGAATACCAACATAAAGCATTTGAAGTTGGACATCAATATCATCTACAAGAGAATATTACAAAGGAATTAATAGATGATTTTAATTCCATCGTTTTCAACTAAATACTAAAAATTCTACTTCATTATGATTAATTTAATGTTTATTACAAATCGCCCTCAAATAGCACAAATAGCAGAAGAGGCTGGAGTCAATTGGATTTTTATAGATATGGAATTCATAGGAAAAGACATTCGGCAAGGCGGATTAGACACTGTAAAAAATCATCATACAATTGAAGATATAGCGAATATTAAAGCAGCTCTACATAAAGCTAAAATATTAGTTCGTATAAATCCTATTCATGATTCGTTACCCGATTATCCTTCTAGTGAAGAAGAAATTGATAAGGCAATTAATGCCGGTGCTGATATTGTAATGCTTCCTTTTTTTAAGACAATAAAAGAAGTTAAAACCTTCATTAACTATGTAGGGGGACGGGCCAAAACCTGTTTGCTCCTTGAAACTCCAGAGGCAGCAGCCATTTTAAAGGACATAGTTGAAATACCTGGAATAGACATGATACACATTGGACTTAACGACATGCATCTTGCATTAAAAATGAAATTTATGTTTCAATTATTAGCAGATGGGTCAGTTGATAAATGGGTGGGTATTATCAAATCAAAAGGTATTCAATTCGGATTTGGTGGATTAGCCTCACTTGACGGTGGAGCAGTTCCTGGTCGTATGATACTAAAAGAGCATTATCGTCTCGGAAGTAAAATGGTAATCGTAAGCCGTGCTTTTTGCAATACAGATAAAATTACTGATTTAGATGAAATTCGCAGTATTTTTCAACATGGAATTACAGAAATACGTAATCTAGAAAGAGAGCTTGCTAATAATTCTTATAATGATTTTATTGAAAATCATAACGAAGTCAGTAAAACTATTTTTAATATAATCAATTCATAGTGTGAAACAATTCTTTCTTTTTATAGTATTAATGCGTGCCATAGCCGCAATAATTATTACGAACTCCCATTACACAGGTGTATATCCTACTGATTTAATTGCAAATGGTGGCTTATTAGGCGATGTTTTATTCTTCTCAATTTCTGGTTTTTGCCTCGCAAGTCCAAGGGATAATTTTGGTAAATGGTATTTAAAAAGAGTTATTAGAGTATATACACCATCATGGGTTATGACTATCGTATACATTATCCTTGGAGCATATATTCTAACTAACTTACAAGATGTGTTTGACTTTTTTATATGGCCCACTCATTGGCATTTTGTTGCAAGCATCATTTTGTTATATATTCCATTATTCTTTGTCTCGAAATATATAGAAATGAATAAAAGAAATTTTCTGAGACTTACAGGATTAATTTTATTCATACAAATTATTCTATATTTTACCGTCTATGATTATAGTTTTTATCATATAGATACAGTACGAGAACCAATGATTGAATTCTTATTTTTTCAATCTATGCTTCTTGGTTTACATTTTAGATGGAAAGCAGAAAATAAGAGTAACAATTACCGAATAAGTCTTGTCAAAATAGGTATAGTTATATTCTTTACAGTACTATATTTCATGTCAAAAATGCTATTTGTAAAACTCCCTGAGATAGCACCACTCCAATTAATAAATCCAATAGTATTATGGGGACTGTTATATGTATTATTTGAGCTATTTATGAGTATAGATTCACTATTAATACGATTAGAAAAAAGTTTTTTATGGAAATGTATATCATTCCTTTCAAATCGAACGCTGGAAATTTACTTAGTACAGTATGTAATAATTGCTCAATGTAAAATAGGGCCATTCCCTATTAATTGGATTATATTAACTTCTCTTATTATATTATCTGCAAGTATTTTACATTGGGGATCACAAAAAATAATAAAATATATACAAATATGAATCTTTTATTAACAGGGTGCTATAATTACTCAAAAGAACAAATAAATAAGTTGCATTCATTAGGATACGATGTATACTTTATGCAACAAGAGAAAGATGAATTACCCTTACCTGCATCTAAAATACATGCCATTGTATGTAATGCATTATTTCTAAATCATGATATTGAGGCATTCAATCAATTAAAACTGATACAACTTACAAGTGCAGGCTTTGACAGAGTCCCGGTAGAAAAGATCAAAGCTCATAATATAAAATTATATAATGCCCGCGGTGTCTATAGTATTCCAATGGCTGAATGGGCATTATTCCGAGCATTGGAATATTATAAACAAGGATGGTTTTTCAGAAAAGAGCAAAAAGAAACTTTATGGACCAAGCATAGAGGATTACGTGAAATAGCAGGTACTTACGTTGCTATTATAGGAGCAGGAAATGTCGGACAAGAAACGGCAAAACGTTTTCAAGCCCTAGGAGCAACAACAATAGGATTTGATATTCATACTCAAGAAACCCAGGGCTTCGATTATATGTTATTAACAAATACCCTTTCTGAACATATAAAAGAATATGACATAGTCATTGTCACAGCACCCCTATTACCGTCTACAAGAGGTATTATCAGCAGAGATATATTATTAAACATGAAAGAAAATGCCATGCTCATAAATATAGCTCGCGGAGGACTTATTGATGAAAAAGCAATGATTGACGTTCTTACCAAAAGAAAAGATTTATTCGCGGCTTTGGACGTATTTGAAACCGAACCGCTAGCAACGACCTCACCACTTTGGGGATTAGAAAACGTAGCAGTAAGCCCACACAATTCATTTGTTGGGAATGGTAACCACGAACGTATGTTTAATGTAATTTATGATAATCTGAAAAGATTTATTGAAAACAATATACAATGAAAAAAGTTCTATTAGTGGCCACGGTACAAAGTCACATAGGCCAGTTTCATCGGCCTTTAGCAGAAGTACTACATAAACATGGATATGAAGTACATGTAGCAGCAAAAGATAATTTATACTTAAAAAATGGATTAAAATTAGATTTTGCAGATAAAGTATTTAACCTTCCATTCAGCCGTTCACCTAAAAGTAAAGATAACATTACTGCATACAAACAATTAAAACAGATATTGAACGATGGACATTATGAAGTAGTACATTGTAATACTCCTATGGGGGGATTTGTAACTCGACTAGCTGCACGTCAGGCACGCAAAAATGGAACAAAGGTTTATTACACAGCCCATGGATTCCATTTTTATAAAGGAGCACCTAAAAAAAACTGGCTCGCATATTATCCTATTGAACAACTTTTCAGTTACATGACTGACAAACTAATTACGATCACCCATGAAGATTATCAACTAGCTTCTAGTAAATTTCATTGCCAAGTAGAATTTATGCATGGAGTAGGTGTAAACGATCAGCGATATTTCAAAGTATCACAAGAAGAGAAACTAGCAATTCGCGAAAAAATGGGATACACGAAAACGCAAAAACTGATTTTATGTATTGGTGAATTAAATATAAACAAAAACCAGACAATGGCAATTAAAGCAATGCATAAAATAGTAGAAAAATATCCTGATGCATTATTAATCATAGCAGGGAATGGCCCAAGAGAAGAGTATCTCAAAAACTTTATCTGCCAAGAGGGCTTGGAAAAGAATGTGAAAATGATAGGCTATGTTACTAATTTACAAGATTATCAACACATTATAGATGTCCAAGTATGCTGTTCCAAACGTGAAGGACTACCACTTAATGTCGTTGAATCTATGCTAAGTGGCAATCCTGTAGTAGCAAGCCTAAACCGTGGGCATAAAGAGTTGATAGAAAATGGACATACTGGATATTTAGTTGCTATTGACGACAGTAATACAATGGCAGAAAAAGTACTTCTTTTATTACAAGATCCACAAAAAAAACAGAATATTGAAAGAAATGCTATGCAATTCGCTCAACAGTATACTTTTGATAATGTAAAGAAAGAACTAGTACATATTTATGAATTAGAATAATAAATCATTTAAACTGATAATGACATGTATAAATATTTCAAAAGATTTTTTGATTTTTCAATAGCACTTATAGCTTTAATTATTTTATTTTTCCCTTTATTATTAGTAGCTATTCTTATTAAATTGGATTCTAAAGGCCCAATAATTTTTAAGCAAGAACGTTTAGGAAGAAATGGTATACCATTTAAAATATGGAAATTTCGTTCGATGTGCGTAGGTGCAGAAAAACAAGGAACAGGAGTATATTCCTACAAAGGTGACAGTCGCATTACACGAGTAGGTAAATTTATTCGAGCTACATCCATAGATGAACTTCCACAGTTAATTAATATCATAAAAGGAGATATGGCATTAATAGGTCCTCGACCTGCTTTAACTTATCATCCTTGGCCTTATGAACAATATAATGAACATCAAAAACATATGTTTGACGTACTTCCTGGAGTAACAGGATGGGCACAAGTAAATGGACGAAAAGAGGTCCCATGGCCCGAACGTATTGAATTGAACGTTTGGTATGCACAACATATGAGCCTATCATTAGATATTAAAATTTTCTTTATGACCATATTTAAAGTTATAACAAATGCAAATAATGAAAATATAAATGAAACTGGAATAAAAAAATAGTACAATAAATTTACAATAATCATTAAATATGGAATTTGATAAAAAATTCATATATCAATTATTGGCTAAAGCAAATTCTTCTGAAAGGCTCAGACAAAATTACGACTTACGTAATTCTGTAGCAGATACATCTCAACGTATGTTAAATGCTTTACAACCAGGGACACGAGTACCTATACACCAACATGTAAATACTGGTGAAACCGTAATTTGTATCTATGGATGTTTAGAAGAGATTTTCTACGAACCGACCAACGTAGGAAATACAGAATTCAAGGAAACACAACGAATTTTACTTTCTCCAGAAAAAGGAATCTACGGAATGCAAATTCCTGCGGGGACATGGCACAGCATACATGTCATAGAACCTTCAGTGATTTTTGAAGCAAAAGACGGGGCTTACAAAAAGTAACCGAATAAAATCGATTGATAGATATTTTTAAAAGAGTAAAGATATGAAATTCTTACAAAAGCTTACAAATTGGTACTTCTCTAAAAATGCATTACCTTATTGGGGAGTATTAACATTAGATTGTCTAATTGTTTTAATTTCCGGCTATATTGGCAATTACCTTGAATTAGGAGGGATAAGTTTTGCTCAGCATTTATG
>OGXA01001883.1_pt1 | contig 16273 bp, 15 predicted proteins | sample 1576171 | NCBI WGS metagenome assembly OGXA01 (sample SAMEA3541587, study PRJEB24748) | human gut metagenome | biome: human gut; feature: human-associated habitat; material: faeces | place: China | collected 2012 | reverse complement strand
TTTATATTCAGGTCAGCGACAACATTTCCGGGCAGGAAACATTTGAGAGAGAATGTTCTCCTCTGCTTCAGATCCGAGATGCTTATCCGAAAATGATTATTGCCAGAACGAAACATCCAAAATACAGCTATGAAGGAATCGAAATTCATGATATAACCGATTGGCTGCTGCACGAATAAGCAAGAAAATATCTCCATAATTTTCTTTTGGAATGATGGAGATATTTAACAGCACAACCGTTTATTCCTCATTCAAGGCCTTCCGCAGCATGTCCTTGTACTCGACTAACACATTTTGCGGGGCTAGGATCCTGATCTTTCCGATAAATCCGAAGACCCAGCGATAAAATGTCGAACTGGTACACGCATTTACGGTGGCCTTGAAATGATCGTCGTCAATCACTTCAGACTCAAAATCAGTGCCGAAGTTATCGATCAGATACTTCATGACAGAGGAGTGGCAGAGGAGTTGTACATCCACCGGTTCATCGGTATCAAACATCCGAAACACATGCCTGCTGTATTCGGTAGGATTGTAGCCATCCGGCGGCATTACAGCGATCTGATTCAGAATCTTTGGCTGCTCATAGATCCGGTCAACACGGAAATTCCGCATTTCCTGTCGCTCATCGCAAAAGCCGCGCGTGTAATAGCAGTCGCCGTCCCAGATCAGAGTATAGGGACTGACCGTGTAGGGCCTGCCTTCATTTGCCGTACAGCGCTGCTTGTTCATATCGAAGTCGGTGTAGAAGAAGGAAATCTTCCGTCTGGTATCGATTGCTTCGTTAATGGCGTCAACAACATAATAACCGTTCTGATTGTCCGGCTTTACGCGATTCTCCACATAAATATGACGACGAAGCTTCCGTGCATTATCTACCGTTGTCAGCGTCAGAAGCTTTGTAATGAGTTCGTCGCATTTCCGCTGGGTAATGAACTTGGAAGCGGAGATGGCGTCCACCAGGACCTTTAGCTCGGCCAGATCAAAGGTTTGCCCGTCATAGTAGTACTTGTTCTGGGTAGACTCGTAGTGCTCAATATTGAGCCCACAGTCATGCAACATGGCGAGGTCATCGCTGATGGTATTTCATGATACCTTGACCGCATATTCTTCCCTTAAGATCTTCATCAGCTCGGCGGTGGATAATGTATGATCAGCATCCGTATGCCGAACCAGATGCTGATAGAGATATAAAATTCTAAGCTTTGTGCCGTTGGACTTGATCCTTTGACTTTCTATCAATGTGTCATTCATGGCATTTACTCCTGTGAGAAATAAGTCGCCGCTTCTTTATATTTTTCTGTAGTCATTTTGCAAACCAATCTAATGCCGGTTTTCCTTTTTCTCCGGCTCCTTGCGTTCACCGGCTTTCACACCGATGACCTTTCGGATCTGCTTCGGCGCCGCGATAGGATAAATGTCCGCCATGTGATCCGCAATCCGTTTGGCCGACAGCTCTGGTTCTTCCTTATATGCGGAAGTCACATAATCGCAGCCCCACAGATGCTCCGGCGTCGCATAAACAGCAATCGGCCAGCCATAGGCCTCGCCCTTCTTGTTCTTGCGCTGACGGAAATTCCGCACGCAGAGATACTGCTGCATCTGCAGCCCGGTGATCACGCCTTCAAAGCCCTTCTAACCGTCCTTGCCAAAACCTGCCGTCCGCTTCAGCTCGTTGGAATAGTACTCCCGATCCTGCAGCTCCTCCGCATACAGATCCATGATCCGTTTCTGCTTGTACGACGCCTTTCCGTCCTCCCAGAGTGCATCAAAATCGTATCCATCCCGCCGGAAGTTCAGAAAATACGGCAGCCATTCTCTGGAAATGAAGCCTGCCTTCTTGTCAAAGAATTTTCCGTAGGCCACATCGCCGCGCCGTGCAATGATTTCGCGCCACTCCCAGGGATCCCGCGCGGGATCCTCCGACCACCAGAGCTCCGGCACTGTGCGATCCTCAAGAGAGAAGCCCGGGGTGTCATTCTTGAACAAAGGCAGGAAGCCAACCTTGTTGATATATTCAATTGCCTCATCCACTGTGTGAATGCACTCCGGATCATCCCAGGAAACGCCATGTATGATCCAAGTTCCGCCTTCATTTGCCGTTCTTACGTCACCGCCTTATACCTTGTGCTCCAAAAAACAGCCCTCATCATGAGAATAAATCACGCCCACCGCCTGCAGGTAAGCGTAGATTACTGTGGTTCCGACGAATTTCATGCCACGCTTCTTCAGGTCCTTCGAAATCAGATCCGAAAGCTCGGAATGCGACAGTCCTTGTTCATAGATCACCTTGCCATCGGTCCAATGCCAAAGGTACTCTGCAAAGCCACCGTATTCCTGCTGTATTTCACGGAAGATCTGCGCATTGCTGACTGCAGCCTGTATCTTTAACCGGTTACGGATAATACCAAGATTATTCTGCAATGATTCCAGCTTGTCTTCGCCGTATGCACAGACCGCATCCAGATCAAAATCGTCGAACGCCTCACGGAATGCATCCCGCTTATTCAGGATGCACTCCCAAGACAATCCGGCCTGAAAGCATTCCAGAATCAGCATCTCGAACAGCTTGTGATCGTCATGAAGCGGAACCCCCCATTCTTCGTCATGGTAACGTATGTACCGTTCATTTTTCGGATTTGCCCAGCGGCAGCGATTTTTTTCCGTCGGTCCATTGCATATGAATCACATCCTTTCTGCAGGAGAGAGAGTCTCATGACATCTTCTCAGGCTTTTGTTCTTCAGGTACAATCATCATTGAGTAGCCTGCATACATTGCGACACTGTGCCTTGTCCAACGAGCAATTATCTTGATTATTTGATCCTTCTGAGAATGTTATATTCGTTATTTACGGATGTTAGACATATATCCGTACCTTTCATTAATTCCATCCTACACTTGGATATAATCTTTTTTCAATTGAAATATCTATAATTTTCTTCCCTTTTTCCTTCCAATAGTTCAAGTCCAAAACCGTGACGGAATCTTTCACGGCATCCACAATAGAACCTGGACCAAATGTAGTTATCAACTGATTAGGACGAATCTCACCTAATTTATTATTGTCAAACATAGGCTTTTAGTCCTCCGTGTAATAGAACATATTTGCTCATTCCATATTTCTTCTTAATACGCTGAATTCTGTCAGGAATATCATCCTGTAGCAGTCGAACAGCGCCGCCGAGTTCTCGAATACTGTTATAATACCCAACAAGGCTATAGTAAGGGTCGATAACATCCTTGTACTCATCATAGAGTTCTTTTTCTTCTGCGCTCAAATGGAAATCGACCGTAATACAGGTTCTCTTGCTGAAGGCCATGTATTTTCCGACATCGCGTCGAAGGGTGCGATATAACACCGGAAGAAGTTCTTGTTTCAATTCCTCATAATCACAGCCATCCACAAATCGACGGTTGAAAACCTTTTCTGACCCGAAAATACGAGGATCGATAAAAGAAACCAGTCCATGAAGATCAGTAAGGGAATTCTGTAGCGGCGTAGCAGTCAAAAGAATTTTAGGAATTCCGTGTGTCAAATCATAAAGATTTTTTGCTCGCTTTGTGCCATGAAAAACATTCCGCAGATTATGAGCCTCATCAATAATCAAAAAGTCCCATTTGACATGAGGAAAACGCTTAATTAGTTTCGATGAATAATCATAGGAAGCAATGACAATACTAACCTCATCTGCGTTTCCAAGGTGAGTTTGCACATTGGCAAGATCATGCTCAACCGTGTATCGATCCAGAATGACAGCTTGACGCCCAAACTTTTCTAAAAGTTCTACTTCCCATTGCTTTCTCAAAGTAGCTGGAAGAGATATCAGTACCTTTGTTGCTCCGTTATCCAGAACATAGTTAAGCACTAATCCAGCTTCGATTGTTTTGCCCAGACCCACTTCATCTGCCAGAATGATACCGCCTGTCTTTAATGCTTGAATGGCCGCGCAAAAAGCATTGACCTGATGGGGATTCGGTTCAATATTCGCATTCAGTAGACATTCAAATGGAGCCTTGGCCAATTGTTGCTTCTTATACCAGCTATATTGTTCAAGTAGGAGATTGCTTTCCATCGATACCCTCCTTACTTAATTCATTGGCGATTCCTTCTGCGATGCCTTTAGCCATTAACGTAGGAACGGCATTGCCTATCTGTACAAATTGAGCCGTTCTCGGGCCTTCAAAGAAATAATCATCCGGAAACGATTGGATGCGAGCGGCCTCCCGGACAGTAATCGAACGGTGTTGCTCAATATCCGGATGAATAAAGTAATGTCCATCTTTTGAGATATGAGCCAACATGGTGTGGCAGTACGCCTCGTCTCCCTCTACAACTTTAAATCGATCCAGAAACGATTTTCGGTTTTTGTGTGTCTTCAGTTCATCCGGCAAATCATTATAGTTCAGACGTTTGTGCCCATCATTCCAGAGTTCAATTGTACGCCGATAAATCTCAATGTCCCTGTCTTTATTGGGTCTTGCGCAATGATGCGTCAGAATGTCAGAATCCTTGCGGATTCCAGTGCTTCTTAAATAATCGCTGAAAGCATCTGTTCTGTATTCACCCGATTTTCCTCCTGGCTGCAACGCTGGCAGATCACTGAGAATATCGTTAACCGTAGCATCCGCTATTGTCTGCTCAAACTGCGGATAAGAAAGCCCGCTATTCTTCAACCACCCGACAATGATCATTCTTCTTCGGTTTTGCAGCACACCAAAATTCTTTGAATTTTGCTCATGGCATTCAATCTCATAGCCAACGGAACGCAGCGCTTCCTGGACTTTCTGCCAAGTTGCACCACCGTTTGCTGACTTGATTCCCATAACATTCTCAAAAACGAACATCTTTGGCTGATATTTCTGAAGGAATCTCGCATACAGCTTATAGAGATCATTTCTAGGATCCACCGACATCGGCGTTTCCATATGCTTGCTTTGCGCCCTTCCCACCAAAGAATATGCCTGGCAAGGCGGTCCACCAATAATGACATCTACTTGATTGATGCCTCTTTGCGTAAGGATCCTATGGAACTTCTTCTCAGCGTATTTATTTAATTCCGCAATACACTCGCTGTCGAATGCGAACAGAATACAATCCACCTTAAAGGCATTCGGATTGTCAAAGTCGATATATTTACGCCCATATGCCAAGTGGAAACCGCATCCACCCATTTTTGCGTCTGCTACTCTTAGCTGACGATCAAGGTCAGACTCGGATGCAGTAAACATATCTATCTGGTTATCGTTTTGTATTTTCTCACCGAAAACATCGAATATCTGAACAGACAGTTTCATCTCCATGACTTGCTTTGTAAGCTCGTCATATTTTCCGGCATCGTGCAAGCCATTTACATAGTTGCGAATGAGTTCTGCAACATCGTTTTTCACATCCTCAGCTGCCGTAATACAGATATTGAACTGTGATAGCAGCCCTGCCAAACTCATCAAAGACTTCAAATAGCTGTTGATTTTTACCGCACGGACGATATAAGTCAGATAGCCCTGTTCATTGATGAACTTTGTGATTCCTTCACGATCTATTGTTGGAAGCATCGACATCTGCGATACAGCCGGTGTCAGCACTGGCTGCTCTTTATTCACAGATTGGTTGCCTTCACTGGTTCTCTCAGTTTCTTGACCTGCATGTACATCGTTTCCAGACACTGTTTCCAGCGGAATCGTCTGGTGTTGTCCTTCTGCGGGAATTTCTGAATCTGCTCCACCTTGATTCGCTGCCACAGCTCCAGAATTTGACATATCTCCAACTGCTGTGGAAGGTGCCGCAGCAGGCTCTTCTTGGAAGCCATTCGGGTAATCAAAGATACTCAGCTGACCAACCGTCTGTTTTTGCGTTTTCTTTCGCTGGGTGTGAACCGACCATGTATCATAGGTCTGATCTTCCAGAGATTCACCATCGACAACTGTCGGGATTTCTCCGCCTTCGGTTGCCTGCAATTCATCAATAACCTTTTGGACGGTATCCTGGTTGAAATACGGCAGGAACAGACGCACATCATTCAAAGAATCGTCAACGAGAACATGGCACTGAAGTGGAGTGCGAACCATACGTCCGAGCAGCTGCGCAATATAGGTTGCGTCTTCTGCACGCCGGAAGGACATCATAGTTTCTGCACGAGGGCAGTCCCAGCCAGTGGACAGATTTTCTTTGAAAAGAACAACACGAATGCGGCGATCTTCTGCGATCTCGGATGGCTCGATATGCGGCACGGTCAATCCGTGAATCGACAATGTGCCCGTGGAACCGAAGGTGTGTACAACCTCGTTTTCCTTGAAGCTATCGCCCATACGCTCTTCGATTTTGGCAATTACATCGTCCAGATCGGTGTCAGATACTTTCGTACCGGATCCAGCGCAAACTTGGATAACAAACACCGGATTTACATTGGTGTAGTGCTGCTCATAGGTATACTGATACCAGTGCTTGCACTTATCCTGCCATTCGTCTGTTGCAGCCTGGAGAACGGCCATGTCACCGTGTTTGATTGGATCTTCCGGATAAGTGATTACAATACGATCTTTGAGCAATCCGGATTGGCGAACCTGGGCCGGGGAAATAACAACCTTATGTAATGTAGAGTTTGTTGCCTGCCCGACAAGGGAATTAAAACGTTCGGCAGTTGCACTCATTCCGATAACGACCGGAATGGGCGACAGATTCTGCTCGTTGCTGCCCTTGATAAAACGCTGCATGATGGTGGTTGCCGTTCCCGCTTGGCGTCCCTGCATACCACGATGTGCCTCATCAATAATGAAATACAGACGATCAGCTTTTTCTCTTGCCGTATTTTCAATGGTCTCCCAAATCGTATACTGTCTCGTATCCGAATGGCGGCTCAGATTACCGGCCTTGCCAAGCTTCTGCGTATTCAGGAAATAGATATGACCGTCCTCCAGAATTTCTCTGTCGAAAGATTCATCTGAAATCACTACGCACTGATCCATGCGGACCTTATCTGCCTTCAGCTCGATCTTCTGCTTGGACTGTTCATTCAGCTGCGGAGAATCCGAAAGCCATACAAAAATGGCCTCCGGCTGTTCAGTAAACTGCTCTGAACCGTAAAAGATATCTTCAATCAGGGCAGACATGATAATCGTTTTGCCAGAACCCGTTGGTGCCTGGAGCGAAACCACCTGAGGGATCTTCAGCATGCGATAGTTATTCAGCGCCATCGCCACGCGGAGGCGCATTTCATTGACCGCCTGTTTTTGAAATGGGAATAATTCACAAATCATTCTTAGTTTCTCCCTCTGTTCACACGGAAGTGATCCAAGTAATCCCGGTAAAGCTGATACGTCTCTGTAACATTCAGATTTTTTACCATCGATTGATAATTCACTTCATAATCAGTTGCTAAGAATACGGTTTGGATTTCAGGATGTTCTGCAAGCTTTTCTGCGAAATCGGCAAATGTATTCTCGTTGATCAAAACTGCAAATTGATTTTCCGGCAAGATCAGCATATCCGGCATTTGCTCTCCGGTCAATTCCGGGCATTTTCCTTTTGCACCAGTTTTCAACCACAACGTAGGCAGCATTTCCGAAAAGCGCATACCGAGAGAAACCGCCGTCGGATCTAGGAAGCCAAGTTTGAAGAATGCTGCATTTGCCTTGAAACCGTCTGCCATATGCATCGGAGGCTCGCCACCAAGATAATCGCCCTTGAGGGGATTGCCATTTACATCTTGTCCCTTAATGGAGCAGACCGTGCGCGGCCAAGTAACATAGTGGGCGATGCCGAGTTTTTCCCATTCCGCATCGCCGGGCTGATAGCCTTTGTCTTTCAACATCTTCGCTTCATCTGCGGAGACCTCATTGTTGGTCACCATAATGCAGCGTCTGTGCCCGCCGTCCTCGGCGTTGAGCAGGTTCACGGCGTGCATAGTCGTGCCGCTACCTGCGAAAAAATCAAGAATAAGAGCATTGCGCTTGTTAGCAATTGCAAAATTGATGGCATCATGCACGGCATATAATGCTTTCGGGTAAGAGAATCTCTTTCCTATTATTGTTTGTAAATATTTGCTCCCATGTTCTGTTGCATCATGAGTTTTAATCCTCCATTGTGTTCCCGGAACAAAGACTGGATTATATTCTCCAACATCAAAAACAATAGCTCCATTTTCATTGCGTCCGGTAGTTGGTATCGTTCCATCTTCGATCTTTTTTTGCATTCCTGAAGATAGATAAGAAATGCTCACATCGCCTTTTTCATTAAATCCACTAAGGCGGACATATCCTTTACTATATGCATCCATAAGTGAATCTTGTGTGAGGTGCCAAATAACTTCCTCTCCCTTAGTATTAATTGGAAATACTACCTTTTCATTTTCTAGATGTTGAATTGTACTCAAATCGGTGCCTGCAGGCAACGAAGTACCAACGCGGATGATTTGTGTTCCCTCTGCATTTGTAAATATCGGATAAAACATGGTAGGTGTTTTTGCGTGAGGTATATTTCCCCTCACAAATGGTTGCCATCTATACCTGTTATGTTTTGTGTTATCAGCATTTCCGATGAGCCAGTCATTATTTAACGGAAGTGCTTGTGGCTCAGATTCTCCAATCCAAACATAAAAAATGTATTCATCCGTTCTTGGGAATATCTTTCTCTGCATTGACCCTTTAGGATTGATGACTGAAGAGATCATCTGCATATTAGCCTCCGGAAACATTTCCTCCAACAGGCAGCCAAGATGCAGATATTCCTTTTCATCAATAGTTACAATCAGTACAGAATCTTTGGGATTGAGTAGCTTTTTGGCAAGCTTCAGGCGCCGCTGCATGAAGGAGAGCCACTTGCTGTGACGGTAAGCATCATTGCCGTCCACATAGTCATTGTTGTATTTCCAGTCCTTTGCGCCGGTGTTGTAGGGCGGGTCAATATAGATGCAGTCCACCTTACCCGCATACAAATATTCCAGAAGCTGCAAGGCGTGATAGTTGTCCGCTTCAATCAGCGTGTGCCAAAGGCTGCTATTCGGTGCATTGCAAACTGAATCCAGCGGCTTCAGATAGGGATAGATGGATTCTCCAAATTCCGCAACACGAACGATGTCCTTCAGCTCAAAGGTGACCGCTCCATCTTTCTGTTCCGGTTTAACGCAAACAGCAGTATCGCCTTCAACCTTCAGCACAACATAGATAGCTTTGTCATCCTTGCTGTCCCGGAGCATAACATTACAGCCTCTTTTGATAGGCATATCATAGAGAGGCGTGCTTTCCGGCATATGTTCTTCAAAGACCAAGCCGAATTTCTTCTGCTTGGCCATTTTACTCACTTCTTCCTGGATTCTATTTCGAAGAGTCTCATCTTGGATCTGGCTAATTAAATCATTGATTGCAGCCATTGGTACGACCCCTTTCTTAGTTTTCTTTTGTCTTCACGTAGCGACCACTCTTGATTCTTGCGTCAGCTGGCTTTTCCGCATCCGCTGGAATCGCCCAGTATGAACCGATTTTCGTTGCTCCGGGAATTCGTCCGGCTTTACAAAGATCACTGATCCATCTTGCCGAAAGGTTCCATTTTTCCGCTGTCTGTCTAAGTGATAAATAGCCCATACAATTCTCCGATCTAATCCGAGCAAATTCTACATGTAATCGCAATAATTGTACTCCAAACCTCGCGGAAAGTCAAGCCGTGACCCGTTCCTCGTGCCCAATATTTTATGCACCTTACTAATTGGCAAGCAATGTTTCCTTGGCCAAGTCCTGCGAAAACCGCGTTATCCGATTTCGGGATAACTTGCTTGTTGGGATAATCCCAAACCCTTATCGATCATCACTTCGTGATGGCTGCGCATTCCTGCGGAACGCTGAAAAACAGGGTCCAATTAACAGCACCTTGTCTGTTACCCGAACCCTTTCCCATATCATACTTTAATGAATTTGATTTTCCCTCTGGTGTTTCTGCTCCTCCTCTTTGCGTTCCACATCATAGAGGGAAGCGATATTTCTCTGCGCGATCAGAAGCTCCTGAGCCTCATTTTTTACCTGACGGTACTCTGTGTAAGTCTGCTTTTTTGCGGTCAGGACCTCTGCATATTCTATGCTTAGTTCCTTCACCTTCGGAAGCTTCTTTACGCCCAATTCGTCAAAGGCCGCTTTGGCTGCTTTGTGAAGAGTGATTTCTTCCCAATGCGCCTCCAGAAACTTTTTGCTGTAACCAACCTTGCGGTACTCCTCATACGTTGACCGGGTCTTGGAATAGTTGATGATGTGCTTTTTCAGTGTTCCAATCTCCGCCAGGCGCTTTTCTGACTGCTGGATGGAGGTGAAAAGCGCATCTCTTTTGGCAACCTGCTGCATTACCATAACCATCGCAACGCTTGTTCGCGCCCAGGACCTTGGCATAGGACTGTGCCACCGAGGGTTTCTCGGCAAGTACGAGTTTCATAATGGGGATACCTCCTTACATAAAAATAAGCATCCCTGAGATTTCTCCTAGGGACGCTTATGTAATCATGCAAATACAGTCTTCCTAACACAACCTATGCCGGCAGAACCAAGTATGCTTCCTGCTATTGCTCCGACAACCGGATGTTTTTTGAAGATATCCACGGAGATGAAATGCTTCACGTAGATCAGGTTCGGTTTGCTAAGTCCCTGACGCTTTCGCTCGATCAGACCGACCTTTGTTTCCAGATCCGTTAACAGCTGGACGGCTTTTTTGTTTCCGCAGTTCATGTCTGCCATGATCTCTTCGATCGTACAGATGATATACATGCGGCCCTGCTCGTCGATCCAGCCGTTTTTCGCAGAAAGAGGAACCCGATCCAGTAAGATGCCGTACAGGGTTTTGGCTTCAGCAGACAGGTATTTAAACCGGTCATTCGTAAAAAGTACTTTGGGAACCCGGTAGAAGGCAAACTGTTCGGACTGGGCTCCGTAGAAATAATCAAACACTCATTGTCACCACCTGCTTTCAGGAGAATTTATCGCGCTTGAGGGGCTTCTTGCGAAACACGTTGTCCTTCTGCCCGTAGGGACATCTGGTGAACTGACACCGGCGACACTTGAAATCCGGACGATGGTAATGGCAGTGGGCACAGCTTCCGGGCTTGCTTTCAGTCGATTCTCTCTTCGAAACCTTGATCAGCTTCTCGCTTTTGCGAAAGCTCTCATCCTGCTTACTCATCTGCGCCACCTTCTTTCCGGGCACGCTTGGCTCGCAGCCAAGCCTCCAGATCCTTATAGCAGGTGACACTCACGCAGGGCTGACCCTTGGCATAACAGCAGCCTTCACATTTCTTTTCCTGCTCGGTCATCACAGCCTCGGCCAGGTAGTAGCAGTTCTGTTTTCCCAGAATGCAGCCGACCTTGCGGTTCTTCCAGAAGAAGCACATGCGGCAGGTCTCCGGCTTTTCCGCATAGTACCTGATCCCGTCGATCAGAATGGTATTGCGTCTCGCTTTTTTTCTCATCACGATATCCTCCATAAATTTTGATACGCTGCCGGGAAAGTCCCGAAACGACAAAAGCCCCGTGATGATTTTCGTCACCACAGGGCTTATGTAAGATATCTGTATTTTGTTTTCTTTGGTTCTGATTTTGTCTTAAAATGCTGTCTGAAAGCTCGTATTCTGCATACGAGTTGTATAAATATTTCCAAAATGCTAAAATAGGGGAGATATTTTAGATATCTAAAATATCTCAGCCTGAATTTCTAACGCGATTAGAAATCCGGTTCTCAAGCAATTCTTCCATCTGGTCCGAATTACAGCAGATTCTTTCCGTCCAGATCGATTTATCACAGATTTACACCCAAATACACCGGTAGAAACGGAACCTTACGCCATTTTTAGCAGATGGCCCCGATCAGGTTGTTTTCGCTCGTTAGATAAATAGCCCGTTTTTTAGCAGTTCGTCAATTGATCCTCTTTTTTATTAGCAAAAACGCGGAAGATTTCGTGAGAAACCTTCCGCGATAGTGCGCTGGCGTCCCCGATGTGATTCGAACACACGGCCTTCCGCTTAGGAGTATGGCTTACCATGTGATACACGGTTCGGATGTAACTTCCAATATCATCCCTTACGCAGAATGACTTGTAGTAAACGAACTTTATGGTGCAAAACACCTATTCTGACGCAGTTTTATGTGTCCGTTGGGTGGTCCTATTAGCAAATTCTTAGCAAGAGGACACCCAGCCAAAGCCGATTGCTACTGCCATTCTTCACTCCCTTAGTCAAAATGACAAGGCAAATACATGGAGGTTACTATGGACAAGAAAGAGAAAAAGTCACTGCCGGAACCGCGCACATATACCGTGGAACAGATTGCGGCCATGCTCAACATTGGCCGCACAACCGCATATCAGCTCGTCAAGCAGGAGGAGTTCAGGATCGTCCGCATAGGCAATGCGATCCGCGTTTCCAAGAAATCTTTTGACGAGTGGCTGGAAAGTTTGGAATTGTGAATATCGCAAGAAACGCCGTAGGCTCAAAAAACCTATGGCGTTTTTTTATACCCATTTTTGAAGGAGGCTGGCAATGAAACTAACAGAAGCAGAAATGAGGATGGTGTTTCAGATCGAAAGTACCAATCAGAACGCTGCCCTGAATGAGATTTACATGACATGGCGCTATGCGCCGAACCCGGCAACGAAAGAAACGGCGGAAGGCCTTCTGGACAAGCTCCGCCCACTGTCGGATCAGGAGTGCATGGATTTGATCCGCAAGGTGCAGGCCGAATACCGTCTGCCGGAGAAAGCCCGCACCATCGGGGAAATGCTGGCAGAGGCCAGACAGCAATCCGGGGCACAGAAGTTATCCGGCCATGACATTATGGCTTTGGAGCGTTTCGACCCGGCAACCAGACACATGATCGTCTTTGATGTTCTTACCCATGACTCGCCTGTTGGCTGGAAGGGTGAGAAAATGCGTCTGTTCCTGACCGACACCGGATACAGCAAGGCTTTGGAAAATCAGGAAAAGGGGCACATCAAAATCCGCAATCATGCGAAGGTGCTTTCCGGCGAACTCCACTATGACCATAAAGACCGTGAGAGGTAGCCACCCCCCAAATGTATCAAAATCAGTGGGATATCTTCTGTTTCTTCCTCTGTGGCTTGCGTTCTGAACAGGGCGTGGATGTTTTCCCATGCGGGAGGCTATGAAGGCATACAGACGGGTAAACCGCTCAAAATCAACACTTTTTATTTTCACAGGAAGGAGGTGCGAAGATGGCTGTTTTTCGTATTGAAAAGACCCGTGATTATACGGTCATGTCGAACCATCACTTGAAAGATCGGACGCTGACCCTGAAATCCAAAGGGCTGCTGTCCATGATGTTGTCGCTCCCTGACGAGTGGAATTACACCACCAGAGGTCTTGCGGCGATCTGCCGGGAAGGTGTGGACAGCATCGGTGCGGCATTGAAGGAGCTGGAGACCCACGGGTATATCCGGCGCACCCAGCTTCGGGATGAAAAAGGCAAGATCACGGATACCGAGTATGTCATTTACGAAATGCCTCAGTGCGAACCGCCGTCAAGCCCAGGTACGCCTTTACCGGGTACGGCAAAGCCATATACGGAAAACCCGGATATGGGTATCCCGGATACGGCGGAACCGTGTACGGAAAACCCCGCACAATTAAATACTAATCAAACAAAGACTGATTTATCAAGTACGGAGATATCAAATCCTATCCCATCAAATCCCCCTACCCCCGCAGGGGCAAGGATGGGAACGGATCGGATGGGAGCCAGAGAATGTTATCGTGAAGTGATTTTGGATAACATCGAGTACAGCTATCTGGTGCAGGACAGCCATATCGACCGTGAGCAGCTTGACGAGATCGTTGACCTGATCGTGGATACCGTGTGTTCTGCCCGCAAAGTCATCCGCATTGCCGGAGACGATTATCCGGCGGAGGTGGTAAAGTCCCGGTTTATGAAGCTGGACAGTTCACATGTTCAGTATGTCATGGACTGTATGAAGGACAACACCACCTATGTCCGCAATATCAAGAAATACCTTCTGGCGGCGCTGTATAACGCCCCGACCACCATCAACAGCTACTATTCTTCCCTGGTGCAGCACGATATGTACGGGGACGGGCAAAGGGGGCGAGGCTAAATGCAGGAGGAAGTAACGCGGGGCGCCGTAACGCTCATTGTTGACGGAGCCAAGCTAAGCGAGCAGGTCTTTGAAAAGGCCGTCAAAAAGTTCCTGGAGGAAATCCAGAAAAGCCAGAAGCCCAAAATCTACCGCGGCAGGCAGAGCCTTAAACAGCTTGCCAGCCAGAATGCCGGTCTTGCCAATATCGAGATCAGTGACAAGAATATCAAGGCTTTCTCCCGTGTGGCGAAGAAATACCATGTGGATTTTGCCTTGAAGAAAGACACCGCCGCAGAGCAGCCCCGTTACCTGGTCTTTTTCAAAAGCCGGGACGCGGATGCCATCACAGCGGCATTTCAGGAGTTTGCCAGCCGGAAAATAAGCCGTGAGGAAAAGCCCTCCATCCGGGAACGGCTGACCCAGGCGAAGGAACAGGCGGCGGAGAAAGCGGAACACCGCACCATTGACCGGGAAAAAGTAAAGGTCAAAGATCGGAGCGTGCAGAGATGAACATGAAAAAACTGTTTTTGCTGAACCTTCCGTATCTTCTGTTCGTGTATCCCTTCGATAAGCTGGCACAGGCTTTCCGGCTTGCGCCCGGTTCTGACCTCTCCGGCAAGCTGCTCTCCATCGGGGACGGCTTCACGGCAACACTTTCCTCCCCGTGGCTCAGTTTCCATCCCACGGACCTGCTGATCGGCATAGCCGGTGCGGTGGTCCTTCGCATGGCGGTCTACCTGAAAGGCAAGAACGCTAAGAAGTATCGCCACGGGATCGAGTATGGTTCTGCCCGCTGGGGTACGGCGGCAGATATCGCTCCCTACATGGACAAGGACTTTTTCCAGAACATCCCCATGACGCAGACGGAACGGATCACGATGGCGAGCCGCCCAAAGCAGCCGAAGTATGCCAGAAATAAAAACATTCTGGTGATCGGCGGTTCCGGCAGCGGCAAGACGCGGTTCTTCTGTAAGCCGTCGCTGCTGCAAGCTCATTCGTCCTATGTCTGCACTGATCCGAAAGGAACCTTGCTGCCGGAGATCGGCGCTTTCCTGGAACGGAAGAAATACCGTATCAAGTGCCTCAACCTGATAAACTTCCGAAAATCCATGAAATACAATCCGCTGGCTTATATCCGATCAGAGAAAGATATCTTAAAGCTGGTAAACGCCCTGATTATGAACACGAAGGGCGAAGGCGAAAAATCTTCGGAAGATTTCTGGGTCAAAGCGGAACGCCTCTATTATTCCGCACTGATCGGCTACATCTGGTATGAGGCCACGGAGGAAGAAAAGAACTTCATTACGCTTCTGGACCTTATCAATGCCAGTGAAGCCAGAGAAGATGACGAAACCTATCAAAGCCCGGTGGACCTGCTTTTTTCTCAGTTGGAGGAACGGGAGCCAGACCACTTCGCCGTCAAGCAGTACCGCAAATTCAAGATGGCGGCGGGCAAAACCTTAAAATCCATCCTCATTTCCTGCGGTGCCCGGCTTGCTCCCTTTGATATCAAGGAGCTGCGGGACCTGATGGAATATGACGAACTGGAACTGGATACCCTGGGCGACCAAAAGACGGCGCTGTTTGTGATCCTGTCAGATACGGACAGCACTTTCAATTTCGTGGCCGCCCTCATGTATAGTCAGCTTTTCAATCTGCTCTGCGACAAGGCGGATGACTTCTACGGCGGGCGGTTGCCTGTCCATGTCCGTTTGATCCTGGACGAGTTTGCCAACATCGGCCAGATACCGAACTTCGATAAGCTGATTGCCACCATCCGAAGCCGTGAAATATCGGCTTCTATTATTTTGCAGTCGCAGAGTCAGCTAAAGACCATCTACAAGGACGCGGCAGATACCATCGTCGGTAACTGTGACAGCACCTTGTTTTTGGGAGGCAAAGAGAAATCCACGCTCAAGGAAATTTCGGATCTGCTGGGGAAAGAGACCATTGATCTCTATAACCAGTCCGAAAACCGGGGCAGCCAGGTTTCCCACGGCCTCAGTTATCAGAAATTAGGAAAGGAGTTGATGACCCAGGACGAATTGGCAGTGATGGACGGCGGCAAGTGTATCTTCATGCTGCGGGGCGTGCGCCCGTTCCTTTCGGACAAGTACGACCTCATCCGACACCCGAATTACAGATACACGGCCGACGCCGACCCTAAAAATGTCTTTGACATGGAACGGTACATGAA